>BNJT01000446.1_pt1 | contig 219342 bp, 244 predicted proteins | sample 8540491 | NCBI WGS metagenome assembly BNJT01 (sample SAMD00202455, study PRJDB9452) | human saliva metagenome | host: Homo sapiens
ATATAGTAGATTTGCTAGAATATGCTATAAAAATAACATAAAAATAGAACTATTATCAGATCAAACATCTTGCCATAACGTATATGAAGGTGGATGATTGCCCACAAGGTATATCTTTTGAAGAAAGAACAAGACTTCTTGCTGAAGATCAAGAAAAATTTAGAGAATTAGTAGATAAAACATTACATACTCATTTTAATGCTATAAAAAAGAGCTTACAGTCAAGAGGAACATATTTCTTTGACTACGGTAACTCATTTATAAGCTATATATGATGCAGGTGTAAAGAAATATCTAAAAATGGCATAGACGAAAAAGATGGATTTATCTGGCCATCTTATGTGGAAGATATAATGGGACCACAATTATTCGACTATGGATATGGACCCATTTAGATGGGTATGCTAAGTGGAAAACACGAAGATCTTATAAAAACTGATAAAGCAGCTATGGATGTATAAATCCTGATAGAAGATATCAAGATAGAGATAACTATATATGGATAAAGACGCTGATCAATTAGTTGTAGGTACTCAAGCTAGAATACTATATCAAGATGCAATCGGTAGAATAAAAATAGCACTTAAATTTAATGATATGGTTAGAAAAAGGTGAAATAGGCCCTGTAATGATGGGTAGAGACCATCATAGTGTATCTAGTACAGACTCTCCATTTAGAGAAACATCAAATATAAAAAGATGGTAGTAATGTGATGGCAGATATGGCTATACAATGTTTTGCTGGAAACTGTACTGAGAGGAATGAGCCTAGTAGCTATACACAACGGTGGTGGGTGTAGGTATAGGAAAATCTATAAACGGTGGATTTGGTTTGAGTGCTAGATGGTAGTCATAGAGCAGATGAAATAGTAAAATCTGCACTTTCTTGGGACGTTATGAGTGGGTGTAGCTAGACGTTCTTGGGCAAGAAAGCCAGCCATTCTATGAAACAGTATTAGAATTTAATGGGGCGAACAAAGGGTACAGATCATATAACTATACCTTGCTCTTGCAAATGAAGATAGTGTAAAAATGCAGTTGCAAAAATATTCAACAAATAAATATCTCAAATACAACATAAAATAACAACATAAAAATTGCAAAACTAACAAAAATCAAATATTGAGATTTGTTGGTTTTGTTTCTCTTCTACAAATAAAAACTTATAACCATTTAATTTTATAAGGAGGATATATGTCAAACTTAATAATAAAAATGCTGCTCAAGTGGTAACTTGCAAAAGTAATGGAGCAAAATTTGGAAAAGATATGTCTGATATAAATATGTTAGAAAATGCTAGCATAGTAACAGAAAAATGGACTAATAAAAGATATAGATACTAGTGAAAAATATAGCGAAAAAATGAGTGAAACAAAATATGATGTAATAGATGCTACAAATAAAAGCTGTACTTCCTGGTTTTTGTAGATTCTCATACGCATTTTGTATTTGGTGGCTATAGAGCTGATGAATTTTTCTTGGAGACTTCGTGGTGATAGCTATATGGATATAATGCAGACAGAGGTGGCGGTATAGTAAATTCTGTAACAGGTACTAGATGTGCAAAGTGAAGAAGAACTTATACAACTAGGTAAAAAGACTCGATGAAATGCTAAGTTTTGGTGTAACATCAGTAGAGAGGAAAAAGTGGCTATGGACTTGACAAAGAAACAGAATTAAAACAACTACGAGTTATGAAAAACTAAATGAAATACACCCTATAGACATATCTACTACATTTTATGGGTGCTCATCACACTACCGAAAGAATTTTGCAGAGTAAAACAGATGATTATGTAGATTTTATAATAAATGAAGTCTTACCTGAAGTAGCAAATCAAAAATCTAGCTGAATTTTTCGACGTTTTTGTGAACAAAATGTATTTTCTGTTGAGCAATCCAAGAAAAATGTATCTAAAAGCAAAAACAATATGGTAGCGAAATTAAAAATACATGCTTTGATGAAATAGTTCAGCTAGGAGGAGCAGAGTTAGCAGCAGAACTAGATATGATATCTGCAGATCACTTACTACACGCATCAGATGAAGGTATAAAAAGCTATGGCACAAAAAGTAATAAACACTGTTACCTACAACTGCTTTTTGTCTTAAAGAACCATTTTGCAAGAGCAAGACATATGATAGATAGTAATGGTGGTGTAGCGCTAGGCACAGATTTTTAATCCTGGTAGTAATTTTACAAACTCTATACCTCTTATGTTTGCATTAGCTTGCATATATATGAATATGAGCATAGAAGAAGCTGTAAATGCAATGACTATAAATGGTGCAGCAGCAATAGATAAAGCTGATACAGTAGGTTCAATACAAATAGGTAAAAAAAGCTGATATAGTAATATTAAAATATCCTTCTTACAGATTTTTACCATATCATACAGAGTGTAAACATAGTAGAAAAAGTAATAAAAATGGAAAAACTTGTATGCGAAAATAAATAACTGATATAGTTAATAAAAAGGGATGTTTTCTCATTATTGAAACATCCTTTTTGTCAACTATCTCAAAACTAATTACAAATATATTATTTTTAAATCTTTTAGTCATTCATACACTTTTTGATAATCTGAAGTTTTCTTTTCATAACTGTAGTAGCTTTTTCCGCCCCACTTCGCTGCCATCATGGTAGTATCTATTACATACCACTGACCATCTATAAAAACTTCGTTCCAAACATAGATAACCATCTACGCCTTTTGCATAACCTTTTACAAGTTTTGCCGGTATACCTATACTTCTTAACATAGCAGCATCCATAGATGAATAATCATAACATATACCTTATTAGTGCTGAACGTATCATTTTATTATAGGATAATATCCAGGTTGTACTGTTTTGCTTTTGAATAATCGTATTTTTAGATTTTTACAGTATAATCATATACCTTATCAACATTCCCTAACGATTTAGCCTTTTGTATAGCTGGATCAAATTTGTATAATTTACTATCTGTATAGGATGTAAATATACGCTATTAGAATTACCAACAGATGTGCTTACTGTTTCTGACTTTAATACAGAGTATTTATTTCCTGATATATTCTTAAGTGCAGAAACCTTGTATTCTCCTGAACCTAATTGCAATGGATGGTAATCTATACCTCCATCATTTCTAAGGCTGTATGTGTATTTTTGTTGAGCCTTTTTGTACTACTACTTTCAATTTTGCTCCAGGTTCACTGTGACTTATACCTATTATTCCACTAGATAATTTTTCTGTATGAAAATCTGCTGCATAGATATCACTTTTTATTAAAGTTATAAATAGTAGTGCAAACACTCCTAGTTTAAACATCTTGTTTTTCATTTTCTCAACTCCTTCATTTGTAAAAATTATATCTTAGTTACAACACCTTATACTAAATTATATATACAATACAAGTATTAATATTTAAAAAAGTAATTATATCACTTGTTATAAATTTTTGTATAGTATATTTTTCCTATTTTTATTTTTAAAACAATAAGAAAGTATTATTTTTGTGGTATTTTTGTAAAAACATATAATTTTAAAATCTACGTAAAAATGCTTTGATATAGTATCTGGATTTGATGCAAATTTTTTAGCTATCTCTTCAGTTATGCTATTATGTATAGTTGTGCTATGGAATTATCCATAGTTATCATTCCCTGAGCTTTTTCCAGTCTGTATCATAGCATCTAGTTTGTGGTACCTATTATCTCTTATAAGATATAGCTGTATTTAGTAGCATTATCTCAAATGCTGGTGCTCTCCACCATCTACAGTAGGCAAAAGTTGTTGTGATACTACTGCTTGCAATACAGTGAGATAATTGTATCCTCACTTGTTGTTGCTGATCTGGTGGAAATACGTCCTATTATTCTGTCTACAGTTTTGGCTGCGCTTGTCGTATGAAGAGTAGATAATACTAAGTGTCCTGTCTCAGCTGCTGTCATAGCTATAGACATAGTTTCAAAAATCTCTCATTTCTCCTATAAAGTATAACATCTGGTGCTTGTCTAAGTGCTGATCTAAGCGCACTACCATAGCTTTTTGTATCTATACCTATTTCTCTTTGGTCTACTATACTTTTTCATGCTTAAGCAGATACTCTATAGGGTCTTCTAATGTCAATATATGAGCCTCTCTTGTTTGATTTATAAGAGATAGTATAGAAGACAAGGTTGTAGATTTCCCAGAACCTGTAGTACCTGTTACAAGTATAAGTCCTCTAGTATACCTATGCAAATCTAGCACTTGTTTGGGTATACCATAAGAGTCTATATCAAGATTACCAAACGCTAGTACTCTAGGTACAGCTGCGTAAGAGCCTTTGTATATATGCAGATACTCTAAATCTACCAGCACCTGAAAGAGATATAGAAAAATCTTTTTCACCATTTTTCAAATTCTTGCAGTCTTCTTCTTTTTAAATATAGATGAAAACTAATACCTTTTGCAGTATCAGGCATTAGTTTTTCTTCTCTATTTTTCCAATTTATCATTTACTTTTTATGGTGGGTTGTACACCTACGCTCAAAAATATATCAGACGCTTTTTCTACAGCTATTTTTTAGTATATCATTAATTTCTAGCATCTACTGGATCTACCTCCACATCAGAAAATACTGTAGTCTTATATTCAAACTCTTCATTTACTCTTTTTCCACGATAATACATCAAAACTTTTATCACCTTTTTACAACAGGTATAGATATATTAGTATAAAATCTTCTCTTTCCATCTTCATCTAAATAATACGTCTCTAACATTTATAGTATTATTTTTAACTATAATAATATTACTTATCCAAGTGGCACAGTTATATTCTTTTTATTTATAAATATCTGCCTATCATTTCCTATGTTTCTTTCTATCTCATTCAAAAAGTAGATTAACATTTATATTACTACCTTTTTACTTTTTATCTATTTGATTTTTATATTATTAGCAAATATTTGAGCCTTTGAGTCCAACTCATAATAATTACTAGTCCATTGTAGATTTTTCTTTGAAATTTTTATATGATGTATATACACTCATCATATTCATAACTCCAAAAAGTACCACTGTAAGGACTATTAGTATTACCAATATAGTAGAACTTCCTTTTCTTTTTAGTTCTTTTCATATTATCTTCCTTTGAAATTTTATGAAATTTTATTTTTGCTATCATTTTTACTGCTGAAATATTTGATATTTCTAGCTCATTTTATTATCCATTATATATGGCTTTTTAGTCTTTCAATCTTTATATTTATATCATTTAGATTTTTCTACACTAGTCATTGTCAAGCTTATAAAGTGCATTTTCACTATTTGATGCTGCAAAATTTTTATCAAATTCTACAGTATATACTCCACCTTCTACTTCATAGATGATATAACATCATAGCTAGAGTTTTTATCTATCTCTTGTCCTGTAGATATAAACTCTGTATATTTTTACTAATCCTTACCGCTTCATCCATTTCGTAGATTTTTGTACCTATATTTTAGTAGCCACAAACATCTGAAGAACATATATCTAACAACTGAAAGTATCGCAACTGATATAATCATCTCTGCTAATGTAAAGCCTCTTTTATCTTTTACTTTATACAATAGCCACCTTCAATCATTTTATAAAATATTAGTTTTTTAATAATTTTTACCAAAATATCTACTTCAACTTTATCAGGTCTTTTGATTTATATTCTTTTGAGTCTTTTATCTGCTGTAGTTATAGATATTTCCACATAGACCATTTGCTTTTATTTTTCTATAGAAATATCTTTTATATTAGCTATATCAAATCCTCTACCTCAGATAGATTAGTACCTTTTTCTACGTACAACTCTTTTAAATAACCATCTTTTATAGTATATTATGTTTTGATATGTTACTCCTTCTACATCCTCTTGTATAGATATTGCTTTTTATCACTTATATCTATATCAACTATTTCTATTTTTGCTATCTGATTGCTTTATCTTTGAATCTATATATGATGTGGCAAGTCTCTAGAGAATCTTTTGTTATCATCTCATTTTTGAGTCATATGATGAAGCCGTTGCTACTACCAAAGTATATACAAATGCTAAATATTATAAGCATAAGCATTACTAACATAGTTTTCCAGTTTGGTTTTCCATAATGTATTCATTGTCAGTCGCCCACTTTCTAAGCACTTTTTATATCTAGCAATATATTTGAGCCATTTGGTTCGTAATGATAAAAAATAAGCGTCCTCATTTACTATAAGTCCATAATGTAAATATTCTATAGATGGTGGAAAACTACAGCTTCAAAGTGCATAACATTCCAAAAGCAGATTTTCTTATAGCATTTTCTATAGATGTATTAGATGCTTCCTTATTATTATCAAAATTGTCTATACTCATAAGCTGTATAGCTATAAAAACTAGAGCTATAAGTCCTATTACATATCCAATTATTTTATATTTCTTTTTACCTTCCATATATCTCTATTCTTAAAGACTATAAAGATGATATAATACCTATAAGTGGAGTCATAACACTAAATAATATAACACCCACTATAAGTGATAATATTATTATAAGTGCTGGTTCTATTGATGAAGTTACCTTATCCATAGTTTTTCAACTTCCATTTTGTATACACTTGCTATTTTTGTAAGAGAATTTTCCATCTCCTGTCTTGTATCCTATAGATAGCATCTTTGTAAATAGTGATGGAAACAACCCTAATTTTTCTATCTCTTGAGATACATCATTACCATCTAATATATTTTTCTGTGCTTGTTTTAACTTTTCATACGCAAAATTTTTGATTCTACTGAACGTGTATATATCTCCAATGCATCATCAAAGCTATATCCACCTGCCATAAGCATGACATACCAAGTGCAAATTTTTCTGCAAATATATATGTATTTCCTATAAATGGCATAGTATACTTCCACTCATCAGAAGATTTTTAGTATATACATGTGCTCCCTATGCCTAAAACAACTAATACAAGTAGTATTATTACTCCATAATTTTTAAGAGCAAGACCTACACTAGAAGTACATTAGTAGCTGTAGGTACTGTAGCACCTATACTGATAATATCTCATTAAAGCATAGGTATTACTTTAATAACCAAGAATGCTATTACCATAAACATAAGTGAAGTAAGCATTATAGGATATGTCACTGCATTAGATACTGGTTTAATCTTTCTACCTCTTGATAGTAATTTGATAATCTGTGTAATTCCTCTTTAAATTACCAGTATTATATGCTATTTCTATCATCACCAGTCATATATTTAGAAATTCCTCATGTTTTTGATAGCTTCGTGTATAGGTTCACCCATAGTAACAGTCTGCTTTATATCGTTAGCAATATTTTTAAGAGTAGGTGTACTCATCTCATCAGTAAACACAGACATCGCCTCATCAAGAGGTATTCAGACTTAAATATCAGCGACAACTGAGTAACAAAATAGTGAAAAGTTCACTGTTGTAACATCATTTTCTTCATAAAATTAACCACCTCACGTATCCTAACTATACCAATAAATATATGTGCACTTTGCAAAACCTACTCAAACTTACAAGTTTTCTAATATAAGATATTTTATCCGACTTAACATTTTACATTACATTCCAATATTTATCAGTATTTATATTGTAAATATTTTTAATAGGCTTTAGCATCATACATAATCATATCAATAATTTATATATTCCATAGTTAATGTAATTTAAACATTAATTACAAAATATAACAGAGATCACATACAAAACTATCTGATATACTCTGTTATTTTTCAATTATATAAATATTATTTTTAAATTATTTCTATTCAGGAAATACTATAAGCGACATCTTGAATTTTCAACTGCATGCTTGACACTATGTGGTTTTTAGCTGGCATATAAGACTTTGACCTTCATTTTAGTACATATTCTTTACCATCTACTACAAACTTTCCTGTACCCTCTAATACATTAACAAAGTGCATCTCCAGTACTATCATATTTCCTATCTCTTCTTCTTATCAAAAAGCAAAAAGTAAAACTAATATGTTTATTTTGTACTAATGTCTTACTTACTATCCTTCTTGTGTTGCCTTGCTCTTTTAAAACAACAACTTCCTCTATGGAAAGTATATATATTTTTCCATTATATATCTCCTTTTTAATAATATTTATCATTTAGTTACCCATAAACTGATATTGTAAATCAATTACTAAATGATATATATAATTAAATTGTTATAAATGTAGATTTTTATTTTCATTTTGTTCTGCTTTTTGGTTTTAGATTACCTTTTTGCATCTTTATAGTGATAGCGATTATTGTTATATTTTTCCTCCACCTTAAGTACAGCCTTTGATAGCAACTCAGCATATTTAACTCTACCTGCTTTTTGACTCTTCGTGTATTCTCTGCCAAAGATAATACTTGTTGCTCATCTGTTCTGCATATCTGATTCTCATAATACTTCATTTCTTACATTTACTGCGTCATCATACAGATGTTTGTATTTTGGTTGTTTTATATATTGTTCTTCCTGTGCTGTTAGCTGCTCACCTTTTGCTAATTTTTCAGCTATTTTATCAACGATATCATTTTGCCCTAATCTCATCTGCTGTTTCTCTTAATCGTTTTTATTTCAGCTTCTTGCTCAAAACGTAATTGTGCTTATCCTCTTAAGCCCATCTTTTATCTAGCTCATCGTCTGATTTTTGAAAGTATAGGATCTACTTCACAGATTGTGATTAAAGATTAAAAAGATGATTTTGCCAAAGAAGCATCGATAGTTAAAGTTTTTCATAGTTTGCCTCCTTACCAAATAAAATATTAAATTATAATCTCATTATACTATATCATAATATTATTTTAATATATCATTTATTTTATACCATAATATTATAACAACATAATTAAATAATTTTATATATATTTTAGCACTTTTATATGTTAGACTTTACCTTATTTCCATCACTTACAAGCACTATATCTCCTTGTAAATCTGTGCGATAATATAAAATATTGTATTTTCTAATAAATCTAAAACTATTTTGTGTGGATGATGATATTTATTATCCACAAGATATTATATGCTTCACTTGGGTTGTAAAAATACTCACTTGTAGATGTGGACCCTATGATTGACCTACTTTTAATACATCTATATCTATCTTGGGTACATTGTGTTTATAATAGCCATCTCATTTTCAATAGTAGCATCACCCATAATCATAAATGACGTGTTTTTATAAGTGATTTTTAGATACTAGGGTACTCATTCCTATCTTGATAAGTCTTATCTTTTTCTGGGGATAGTATCTCGTATTCAATATTTTCATCTAAATTTATCTCATCATATGTATATAGCTGGTTTTTGTGTTTATATATAGCTCTACCATCATCTGTTTGTACTGATTTGTTTCCGGCTACTACATTGAGGCATGGCAAACATACCTATATCAAAATTTTTATTACCTTGTCCATACCTCCTATATGATCAGAATCTGGGTGAGTAGCTATTACAACATCTAGTTTTGATATTCCTAAATTTTTATATAACTTACTACTCTCATCATCATCTTTCATCATCTCCAGAGTCAATCAATACAGTGTTTTTTGTTTGGTGCTATTACAGTGTGCTATCACCCTGACCTACATATATATAATGAACACTCATATTGTTCTTGTATATATTCAGCCTTGAATCTATAAATTTGTCGTAAAAATGTATATATAGCAGATGTAATAAACAAAATAATAAAAATCATCTTTTATATTTTATTCATTCTATCACCTTTATATTTTATAATATAGCTTAAGTATACCACATCGACTATAAGGTTTCAATGTATATAACATAAAAAGAACAACATAACTGTTGCTCTAAAATCAAAAGAGATAATAAATATTTTTAATCTATATAAAAACATCTAACTACTTAAATTAAATCATTTTTAAAATTATATACTAATTATATAATAAAATCACTTAAAATACCACAAAAAGTGGAATATCTAGGTGGACCCAACAGGGCTCGAACCTGTGACCCCCCTGCTTGTGAAGGCAGATGCTCTCCAGCTATGAGCTATGGATCCTAAATAAAAATGGTGACTCCTAGAGTTCGAACCCCTGTAACCGCCGTGAAAGGGGCGTTATGTCTTAACTTCGACTTGACCAAGGGCCACAAATATGGTGACCCACCCGGGATTCGAACCCGGGACGCCTTGATTAAAAGTCAAAGTGCTCTGCCGACTGAGGCTAGTGAGTCTTATTTGTTGTCACAATTACTCCGACAGTATACTATATTTCATCACTCAAGTATGTAATTTGCACATTGTGTAGTCAAATGTTTGATACAAGGCAAATAATATAATTGTAGATTAACGCCATATCACATTTTAAACCCTTAATTATATAATAAAATTGAAAGATAAAATAAAATAAAAACTGTCTCTATATATTTTGGTAAGATATGATTACCAAAAATATGTTAAAAATCACAATACTAATCAAAATTCAGCTCTATAAATCTGCTAGAGAGTTTACCAAAGACAGATATTACGTAGAGCCTATTTTATAGATTACAATTAGGCTTTATATTTTCTGTTAGCCAACATTCTTTCCGGCAAACCCCACCCAGAAGTGGACTTGCTATAAATATAGAAGAAATATGTTCGATAATATACCTATTAAAGAGGAGACGTAGCTCTTTATAGAATCTACACCTAGTATATAAAGCATTAGTATAGAAAGTAGTGTAATGAAAGTGATGTGTTTATATAGAGACGTGATACTGTTTGTCTGATTGATGTTTGCCAGCTTAACATTGTCCATTTGGTGTGCAGTATTTTCTCTTATTCTATCAAATACAACTATGTGTCGTTTATAGAATAACCTACAACTGCAAAGTATAGCTGCAACAAATGGAGAATTTACAGGGACTCTAAATAATGCATATACTGCGAGCACTATAAACACGTCATGTAGTAACTTGCCAATATCGCTGACACACCAAAAGTATATCTAAATCTAAAAGATGTAAATAAGCATAAACCTTACTTGCTATCAATACAGATGTGACTTGACTTTTGACTGTATCTGCTTTCTAGATGCCTATATATCAGATTGTACAAGGTCAGTATCTGCAAGAGATATTTTTCTTTATATTTATTAAATACTTCTGGTCTTTGGGACTCATCCATATTTTTTTATAGTTTTTGACGGCATTCTCTCTTTGTTTCACCCTAGATAGTCTATACTTGCTGTCATCATAAGATTTTATTATATTATTAAAGCATCTGTTCTTGGAACTTATGCATATTTATCTCTATAAAGGTACCACTGTAAGTCTATACCTTATTAAAGCCTTTTACTGCTCCAAAAGCAGACCACCTATTATTATGATAGCTGATATAGCTCCAAATATTTTCAGTTTTCAACTATTTTATATTCTTTATAGTATCCTCTTTTTTTTATGCCACCCTAACAATGAAAGATTGCTAACATCTAAGAAGTAAGTAAGATTTTGTAATAAATTTTGTTATTACTATAGCATAATAAAGAACACTATTATACCAAGTATAGAGTGTAACTGCCAAAAGAGCCTTTTATAGGCTGTACCAGGTATATAGTACTACACCAGCTATAAAAGTGGTTATTTGAGAGTCATTATAGTGGAAAATGCCTTACCAAAACTTCATTTTTAAGTGAGGCTTTTGTATACTCTTACCATCTTTTAATTCTTCTTTTATCTCCTGGAAAATATTATTACATTCGCATCTGACTGCCATACCTACGGATATTATGGAGCTGCTATACTGCAGGTGTGGGTGCTGGCTCTAAAGAAGTATGAAAACATAAATATAAGCATATAAAATCAGGGTACTATCTGCTATAAGACCTGGCTTATAATGAAATAACATAAACAACATTACAAGTGCTATACCTATAGCTGCACCTTAACACTTTTTATAAGAGCTTCATCACTAGTGTGCTGACTTTGGAACTTTCTGCTTTGCATAAAAGTTTAGGCAATGCCTGCTTGTATAGATTTGATAACTCACTTGCAATGGTTGCTGTAAAATTAAATTTCTGCATTTCCGCCTATTTATTTTGCTCATTTTACACACAAATTGCAGATATTATCTGTTCATCGCATTGTACTATTCTTCCTTTTGTGAGCAGCTTCTTTTGTTGCTTCTGAGAATTAGTTTCACTTCATCATCAATTGGAAGTTACACTACACTAGCTACCTTGCTGATTAGTTTCTACCTTTGACTCTTTTACCTGCAGGCCATTAAGCACTTCTTGACCTTTCTCATTTGGAAATCTTAACTGAGCAGTTTTCCTATGGTCTGTATTGCTTCCTGATACATTCGTAGCACCTGGTAACTCGTGTATTCTTATACGTTTGTCACCATCTCTAACTATAGCCGGTTCAGTAAGTCCCATACCATCTATTCTTTTTCTGAAATACTTCTATGCGGTTTGTTATTATCTTGGTCATCTCATCGCCAGTAGCGTTACTTTGTGCTTCATATGCTACATAAACTCCACCTTTTAGATCAAGACCTTGATTTATTCTTTTGTGATAGCGGTCTTATATTATAGTTAATCACCATATACCAAGTATAGATACAACACTTAGTATTATCAATAATAAAACTGTAGCAATAAAAATTTCTTTTTGCTTTAAAATCTCCATGTTCCTCCTAAGATATGAAGATTACTCTTCATCTTTTTCCTCTTCGTCAGTATCATCTTCATCTTCTTCCTAAATCTTCTGTAAGTACTTCTCTTATAGCCCAATTTTTAAAAGTAAGAGATACATTATCAGGTTCACTTTGTAACACTAATTCATCTTCATTTTACGCTCTATAGTTGCCACAAGCCCACTATAAAAGCACCACTTTATCCCCTGTTTTAAGAGAAGATTTTCATATCTTGCATTTGTTGTTGTCTCTGAGGTCTTAACATAAAAATAGAAAAAGTAGCAAGAAATTATTGGTGGTAAAAATGACATAATAGAGCCTGAGCCAGCTGTTGCACTTCCCATACTTAATTCCTCCCAAATATTTTATTACAGACATTACTAAAATATATATTAATTTACATATTTTTCTTGTTAATTAATGTATTTTTATAGAGCCTATATTTTTAAAGATTGTCAATTAGTTATTATATCAATTAATTTCAATTTATACAATACTTTTTAGGAAAAATATCCCTTGTTTTTCGTTATTTTTGATAACATTAATAATTTATGTCTTAGCTTCAATATATAATAAAAAGATATTATTGTAATTCATTTTATATAGAAAATAATATGTATTAATATATTTTTATTAAAAATACTTATAATACCTATATATCATAATGCTAGATTTTAATACATTTAATACAATGTTACTATAAAACCCTTTGTAATATATGAATTACAAGAGTTTTATTTTTGTTGGTTGGGAGGGTATTTTTATTTATGCTTATGTATTTTTGCTAATACTGCGCCTAACTCTTTACATTTTTCTAATGCTTCTGCATCTGGATTATCATATGCTGGAAGAGCTGGATATACTAAGTTACCTGCTGTATTTTTTTACTCTTTCTTCCCAATCTCTCATCCATTGACCATCATTCCACTCATAAGAACCAAATATACCTATATTTTTTTCCACCTAGATTTCCCTCTACACTTGCAAACATAGCTCAAAAACTTGACTCTTCTAACTCTTCATTTCCCATTGCTGTGGGCAGACCAAAAGCTATGCATCATAATCATCTAGTTTTTCCACAGTAAAATCATCACTAAATATCAAATCTACTTTTTCTGCTCCTGCTTCTTTAGCTCCTTCTACTACTGCATTTGCCATAGTTTCAGTATTTCCTGTTCCTGTCCAGTACACAACTGCTAATTTGTCTCATAATAAATTCTCCTTTTTAATGAAATATTATACTATAGATTAGAATTTTCTTTTTATATAATACACTTAGTACCCTAAACAATACTATATATAATTTATAACTCTTTTTAATAGAGCTTAAATAATATCATATCAAATATTTATTATCAGATATTTTACAGTGATATTTTTAAAGTCTTTTTCTAATAATAGTATTAAAATTATAATTTATATTAATCAATTGAATTGATTACACAATTTAAGCTACACAAAGTTCCGCTATATTCTTCCTTTTAAATATAATTCACAAAAACTATGTGTACATGTATTGTTCAAAAGCATTTTACAGTTGCTCTTCATTTGTATATACTTTCCAGACACCTGAAACCTTGTAGTTTTGTCCATGATTTTCTATAAAAAGCTTGACATCTTCTCAAATGGATAACCTAAAAATATGCCTATTTCGTGAGGAAACTCTTGCTCACATATTCTGACTAGATAATAGTTTTACAAATTTACTTATAGATACACAATCTGAATATCCATGTTTTGATAAAAATTTTCGTATATCTTCATCAGATAAAACTCTTGATAAAAAGATATTCTATATATGTATACCAAATATCTATTATCTTTTGTTTTAATATAGTAAGCCTGATACCGAACTTAGATAATATTCTGATTCCAATATCTCAATCTTTCTAATGCATTATCTCCAGAATACATAAATAAATTAGCTGTCTTTATGCCTGCTAGAGTAGGTGCACAGTGATTCATGAAGTAACCATTCAAACATAACCTTCTCCATTTTATGTAACATAGTATTAATTGCTTTTTAAAATTAATTAATAATTCTTATCGTCTTTAAATTATATAACTAATGATACGATGTTGTCATAGAGAAAATTTGTTATTTTTGTGAGTTGTTTTACCTATATAAGTTTTTACCAAATTTACTTTTACTATATATCTATCTTTTTATTATATCCTAGGTTTTCCTAACAGTTCTAGCATATTCTTCCATAGAATCGTCAAGTTCTTTCAAAGATACATCTTCATATCTTCTTTTAGTGATTTTTTATTATAAAATCTGCAAGTTTTGGATTTTTAGGTAGTAAAGGTCCATGCACGTAAGTTCCTAACATCATTATCTTTGAAAAACCTTCGTACTTGCTTTTTTATAAGTTTCCATTACCAAATATAACTTTTTCCAAAATAATCATCATTACCATATGTCTGTCCGCCATAGATTTTTCAAAAACCAAGCACATCAAAAACTTTCTCCATCTAAATTAATATCAAGATATACATTGCCTATACATCTATCATTAGTAGTGGATTTTTCTGCTTTTATAGTCAAAAACGAAAGGCCTTGTATCTTTTGATTATCTGCACCTATATAATACTGTCCAAACAGTTGATATCCACCACAAATAAGTAAGAAAAACACACCATCATCTATGGCTTTTTCAATCCTTCTTTCCTTTTTAACTAAATCTTTTTGATAATATCATCTGTTCCTTATCAGGCCCACCGCCCATAAAAATAAGGTCATAGTGAGAATAATCTTTTTCTTCACCTAGTGTACAAGTATCGTGTATAAAATCTATACCTCTTTTTCACATCTATATTTTAGACTCATCATATTGCCTTTATCGCCATACAAATCCATAATATCGTGATAAAGATGTAAAACTCTCAGCTCCATAATATCTCCTATCTTCTTATTAATTAATCTATTTCTTATATCAAAAAGACCAGTATATGTCGATATTACATAACTAGTAGTATCTTGTAAGATGAGTATATCTATAGCCTTATCTAAATCTTTTTCTACAATTATATTTATCATACCCTAGCTATCTTGAATCTTATAGCTGCCTCTATATGCTCTTTTTCCAGTAAGTATAATTGTTTCGAGATTTCTTATATCTTCAAAATCTACATCCCATATCCAAGATATATCTTGTCCATCTGCATAATTGTCATTCAATAAAAATATAAATGATTTCTTAGTTTTATTATTTTTCTATATACTTTATTACTTCATTACATCCTGTAGGATTCACTAAATTTTAAAAGTATCCCTTTACGTCTACTATACTCCATTCTACCTATGCCAAGAATAAAATTAGTAAAACTTTATCTATAATATCTACAGGTAGTATTGTTTGTCATAGCAACAGATGCCGCTGCTATAAGGTTGTATATATGGTATGTTGCTGATATAGAATAATGAAATTCATAAGATCGTGAAACATCAATAATAAAACTATTATTTTTCATAATTTATACTGCTAACTGAAAAGTCAGATTTTTCATTATAAAAATCACAATTTATTGCATGTGAATTTGCCAATATGAGTAATGATAATAATCATATTTTTATTTCATTACAGATAGGACAAAACTTACCCTCTTTAGCCTCATTATTTTTCTCATTTTGTATTAGGTGTAATACCTATACCAAATGTTAATATATTAGCTTTTTATAAATTTAGAAAATCTATATACATTAGGATCATCATTATTAAGATATAAGCTTCCACTATAATCTATAAGAGCATTTTTGTATCTTAGATATTACACTCTCCATTTCTCCCTGCTCTATCTAGCTGATCTCTAAAAATTCGTAATTACTATGTCAGTTGCATTAATATATTGGACATTTTTAGCAAGTGTAGACTCATCTACTTCCAATACTATAAACATCTGCATTTACCTTAAAATTAAAAGATGCATTTTTATAAGTACACTTACTATACCATTTATTATATTGTCTCCCTTTGAATTTGATATAACCTTAGCATTAGATTGTGAAAATAGTTGATCTATCAGATTTGTAGTCGATGTTTTCCGTTTGTTCCAGTTATTAATATTGTAGGATATTTTAAAATATTTCAAAATATCAGGACAATATTTTATAGCTATCTTCCAGGAAGAGAACCTCCATTTTTATTGATTATCTTTAGCATTGCAATTTTCCCAAGCATAAGTGCAAAATATTTCATCTTCCTTTTAATTAGTATTTATATTTTTATATTTTTCTTTTCGTATTTTTCTTTTTCTTTCCTAACTATGGATAACTTTTTAAGTCTGATCATATATGATTTTTAAATTTTATAAGGCGTATCTATCTCTATAAGTTCTCCATCAACATACTTATAAAACACCATAGGTGTATCATTATCTTTTACATATCTTTTCTTTTCCATCATCAATTATATCATAAAATAACTATAGTCATACTCTGATTTTGTGTGAATACATTTGCATCGAAATTGCATAATTAGAATAATTATACGATCTCAAAAAGTCCCCTCATATTTCCTACCAGCTTTTTCCATTACTTTTTCCGGAAGCTATATTATGTACACTATGCATAGACTCGACTCTATTTGCACCAACTTCTGTAAAAAGAAAATGAATAACTCTTTGCCAAGCAACAAGTCATAATATTTTTACCCCACCATCTTTTACCCATTGCATAACCCATATGAAACATAAAAAGTCTTTTCATTTTGAAATACTACAGATATGAGATCCTATCACTTCACCTATTTCTTTTTAACTCTATAGCCCACTGATAAAAATCAAGATTTTTCATATTGCAAAATCAACCTGTTATTATCTCTTTGGTAGTTTCTACATTTTTCATGTGGTAGAAAAGTAAGATATTTAGTTACTTCTTCATCATTACACCAATTTTTAAAAGCTATCTCAATATCCCTTTCTTCAAAAAGGTCTCAAAAATACACCTATGTGTGAAAAGCTCTCTAGTTCCTAAATGATTCATAACAATCCCTCGCTATTATTTTTAAATAAACTTCATATCAAAAATATATATACTATAAAGACTAATTATATTCTATAAGAATATTCATTAATACTCTTTTCTTTTAACTCTATAGCCACTGATAAAAATCAAGATTTTCATATTGCAAAAATCTAACCTGTTATCATCTCTTTGGTAGTTTCCACATTTTCATGAGTTAAAATATAAGTAAAAATTAGTATAAAATTATATAAACACTAGACAAGCATAAATGCTTGCGCTTCTTTTCTAATTGGCTACGACCACTCTCCCAAGACCCTTCGGTCTAAGTACCATCAGCGATGAAGAGCTTAACTTCTGGTTCAGTAGTGGGTACAGGTGTCCTCTCTCTCTATCACTAACCATATTGTTTCTTTGAATTTATATACTTCGTATTACTGCGTTGAAAACTTCATTTCAAGTTTCAGTCCACTATAGCTTAAGTATGCTCCTCTCAACTTTCATTCGCTTCTGCCTTGTACTACTTGTATCGTAAATCCAAATATGATTGTAATTACACACCAAAACTGCATATCATCTCTTTTCAAACATAAACTTCGGATTACTTCGTTAAACTCATTTTCGCCCCAGTCGGTCACATACCCTAGTATGCTCCTTTCTCACTGCCTCGTCTTTGCCTTGTACTACCTCGCTTATCTTCGAAAACTTTTTGTTAGGTTAAGTCCTCGACCCATTAGTATAAGTTAGCTTAATACATTACTGCACCTACACTCCTTACCTATCAACCACCTGTTCTTGATGAGGTCTTACTAGTTTCCTATGGGATATCTTATCCTATGGTTGGCTTCGTGCTTAGATGCCTTCAGCACTCATCCTTTCCGCACATAGCTACCCAGCTGTGCGCTGGCAAGACAACTGGTGCACCAGTGGTGCGTCCATCAGTCCTCTCGTACTAAGGATAGCTCCGCTCAAATATCCAACGCCTGCGACGGATAGGGACCGAACTGTCTCACGCGACGTTCTGAACCCAGCTCGCGTACCACTTTAATGGGCGAACAGCCCAACCCTTGGGACCCTACTCCAGCCCCAGGATGTGATGAGCCGACATCGAGGTGCCAAACCTCCCCGTCGATGTGAACTCTTGGGAGATCAGCCTGTTATCCCCAGGGTGGCTTTTTATCCGTTGAGCGATGGCAATTCCACTTTCTACCACCGGATCACTAAGCTCGACTTTCGTCTTTGCTCGAGTTGCTAGCTCTCGCAATCAAGCTCCCTTTTGCCTTTGCACTCTTCTGCACGATTTCCGACCGTACTGAGGGAACCTTTGGACGCCTCCGTTACTCTTTAGGAGGCGACCGCCCCAGTCAAACTGTCTGCCAAGCACTGTCCCTGCACCTTTCGCTTCAAAGATTCTGGTTAGAACTCACATAATCACAAGGGTGGTATCCCAAAGGCGGCTCCTCTAAATCTGACGACTAGTCTCTTAGCCTCCCACCTATTCTGTACATTAATTACATAAATTCAATACTAAGCTACAGTAAAGCTCCATAGGGGTCTTTCCGTCCTGTCGCAGGTTTCCGGCATCTTCACCGGTATTACAATTTCACTGAGTCTGTTGTTGAGACAGTGCCCAAATCGTTAGCGCCTTTCGTGCGGGTCGGAACTTACCGACAAGGAATTTCGCTACCTCTAGGGACCGTTATAGTTACGGCCGCCGTTTGACTGGGGCTTAAATTCAATGCTTCGTTGCCTGACATCTCCTCTTAACCTTCAGCACCGGGCAGAGCGTCAGCACCTATACTTCACCTTGCGGTTTCGCAGATACCTATGTTTTTGGTAAACAGTCGCTGGGCCTTTTTCTTGAAGCCTACTCTCCTGTAGGCACCCCTCATCCTAGGTTACGGGTCATTTTGCCGAGTTCCCTAACAACAGTTCTCTCCTTGCGGCCTTAGGGTTTCTCACCTCTCCCACCTGTGTCGGTTTACGGTACGGGCTACTCTTATCTGGATAGAAACTTTTCCTGTCAGTGTGAAATCAGATGCTTCGATACTATTTTCCTCCCCTTCACAGCTCATATCTTCAGTAATACCCAGATTTTGCCTATATTACCTAACTTACTGCTTGGACACGCCTTTCCATTCGCGTGCTCATCCTATCCTCCTGCGTCATTCCTTCTCCTCTTTGTCGATAAGCGTAGGTACAGGAATCTTTTACCTGTTGTCCATCAGATACGCATTTCTGCCTTTCCTGGGTCCCGACTTACTCTGAGCGGACGAGACCTTCCTCAGAAATCCTTGGGTTTTCGGCCGGAAGGATTCTCACCTTCCTCTCGCTACTCATCTTAACGATTCTCTCGTCGTTTTCGTCCAGGTCGCTTTTCAACTCCCCTCTCCTATTATACGATGCTCTTCTACCACTCACTACGTGAGTCCAAAAGCTTCAGTAGTATGTTTGAGCCCTGTAATTTTTCGGCGCAAAACCACTCGACCAGTGAGCTATACGCACTCTTTTAATGTATGGCTGCTTCTAAGCCAACATCCTGGTTGTCTGTGCAATTTCACATCCTTTTCCACTAACATACATTTGGGGACCTTAGCTGTTGGTCTGGGCTTTTTCCCTTTCGACCACGGATCTTATCACTCGTAGTCTGACTGCCTTATATATATGCTAGTATTCGAAGTTTGATAGTTTTCGGTAACCTATACGGCCCCTAGAACATTCAGTGCTCTACCCCCAACATACTTACTAAGACGCTTTGAGCCCTAAAGCTATTTCGAAGAGAACCAGCTATCTCCAAGCTCGATTGGAATTTCACCTCTACCCACAAGTCATCCCCGAACTTTTCAACGTTCGTGGGTTCGGTCCTCCATTTCATATTGCTGAAACTTCAACCTGCTCATGGGTCAGGTCGCCTGGTTCTCGGGTCTATGCTGCATAACTTCTCGCCCTTTTAGACTCGCTTTCGCTTTGGCTTTGAAACTTAATTTCTTAACCTGCTTTTACAGCATAAACCTCGTTGGCCCGTTCTGACAAAAAGTACGATGTCACTCCTAAGAGCTCCATCAGCTTGTAAGCATATGGTTTTCGAGTTCTTTTCACTCCCCTCCCGGGTTCTTTTTCACCTTTCCTCACGGTACTATTCTCTATCGAGTTGATTAGTAGTATTTAGGCTTTTGGGGTGGTCCCCTCTTCTCACCAGGGTTCCTCGTGTCCTACGATACTCTGGGTAAGACTATGTGTCTTCTCGTTTTTAAATACTGAGCTTTTTACCGTCTATGGCCTGCTTTTCCCAAACAGTTCTTCTACGATACCTCAATCATTTGTCGTCTTCCCTTACCCCAGTAAAGTTTCCTTTCCTGGTTTGGCCTCCTCCCATTTCTGCTCGCCGCTACTTTGGGAATCGATGTTTCTTTCTTTTCCTCCGGGTACTTAGATGTTTCAGTTCTCCCGGGTTCCCTTCCTATTACCTATGTTTTCAGTAATGGATAGCTAGTATCTCCACTAACTGAGTTTCCTCATCTCGGATATCTCATGGCTATTTCGGATGTTTGCTCCTCACCATAGCTTTTTCGCAGCTTGCCACGTCCTTCTCTCGGCTCCAATCACCAAGGCATCCACCTTAGCTCTTTCTTCCTTAACCTATTGTCTTTTTAATTATATCTTTCCTCTAATTAAAAATCCCTAATATGTTTTACATATTATTAAAGTCGTTCTTGTTTTTCTCTTTCGAGATGAGTCTTTTATAGCTTGACCTTTTACGCTTTTGTTTTCTTGGTGTAAATGTATAAACCTTGACATTCCTTCAAAACTTCTTTATTAGTCTTTCTCTGTCTGCGTTTTTATACTTCTTTTTGATGATATGCAGTTTTTCATTGTGCAATGTTTATGCTTATCAATTTAACATTACTGCGCTAAACTTAACATAATTTCTTAATTTTCAAATACTTTTATAGTATATACATTAGATTTTTGTTTGCTTGCCTTGTATTGCTAATTCATAAACTTATGTTGTCTTATGAACAACAAAAATCGGATAATAAACTTTTTACTCCTTAGAAAGGAGGTGATCCAGCCGCACCTTCCGATACGGCTACCTTTGTTACGACTTCACCCCAGTCACTAAGTTCACCTTAGGCAGTTTCCTCCTGCGTTGGCTAACTGACTTTGGGTGCCCTCAGCTCCATGAGTGTGACGGGCGGTGTGTACAAGACCAGGAACGCATTCACCGCGACATTCTGATTCGCGATTACTAGTAACTCCGGCTTCATGTGAGGCGGTTTCAGCCCACAATCGAACTAGACCATTTTTATCAGATTTGCTCCACTTCTACAATTTCGCTTCTCTTTGTAATGGCCATTGTAGCACGTGTAGCAGCCCTAAGCATAAGGGGCATATTGATTTGACGTCATCCCCACCTTCCTTTAGGTTATCCCTAACTGTCTTAATAGAGTGCTCACCTTTACGTACTGGCTACTATCAATAGGGGGTTGCGCTCGTTGGGGACTAACCCAACATCTCACGACACGAGCTGACGACAACCATGCACCACCTGTGTGGGATGTGTAGCAAGCTACTATTACGACTTTACATCGCTTTTCATCCCCATCGTCAAGCTTTAGGTAAGGTTCTTCGCGTTGCTTCGAATTAAACCATGCTCCGCTACTTGTGCGGGTCCCCGTCAATTCCTTTTGAGTTTATTCTTGCGAACGTACTCCCAGGCGGAACACTTATTGCGTTTGCGCCGGCACCGAGATTCCTCCCAACACCTAGTGTTCATCGTTTACGGCGTGGACTACCAGGGTATCTAATCCCTGTTTGCTACCCACGCTTTCGTGCCTCAGCGTCGGTTATAGTCCAGAAAGTCGCCTTCGCCACCGGTATTCCTCCCAATATCTACGCATTTCACCGCTACGCTGGGAATTCCACTTTCCTCTCCTATACTCAAGCTCAATAGTTTCAAGACCGAACAGCAGTTGAGCTGCTGCCTTTAAATCTTGACTTTACTAAAGCCGCCTACGCACCCTTTACGCCCAGTAATTCCGGATAACGCTTGCCCCTCACGTATTACCGCGGCTGCTGGCACGTAGTTAGCCGGGGCTTTTCTTGTATGATACAGTCATTTATTCTTCTCATCCCACGACAGAGCTTTTACGACTCGAAAGCCTTCTTCACTCACGCCGGCGTTTGCTGCATCAGGGTTCCCCATTGTGCAATATCCCCCACTGCTGCCTCCCGTAGGGAGTTTGGGCCGTGTCTCAGTCCCAATGTGGCCGTTCACCCTCTCAGGCCGGCTACTGATCGTCGCCTTGGTAGCTCTTACCTTACCAACTAGCTAATCAGACGCAAGCTCGTCTAAAAACCGCCTCAGCTTTGCTTTGATAATATCCCTACTATCAAAGTTCATCTCGTATTAGCTAAAATTTCTCTTAGTTATCCGTGTGTTTTAGGTTGATTACTTACGCGTTACCTCACCGTCCGCCACTAAGTTTACACATTCCATCCGAAAAACTTCCTACATAAACTCCGTTCGACTCGCATATGTTAGGCACGCCGCCAGCGTTCATCCTGAGCCAGGATCAAACTCTCAATTAAAATTTGACTCTCCTCAGCTTTTTACTGACTTGTGTGTTATCTTTCTTTACCTTGCTTTTTGGTACATTTTATATCTTCATTCAAATATAAATTTCCTTGTTTACTATCCGATTTTCATTGTTCATCTGTCCCCCTTAAAAAGACAGCTCACTTATTATATTCTTTTCTTCCCTTTGTCAAGGGATTTTTAAGTTTTTGGTGAGCGGCAACAGGGATCGAACCCTGTGACCTTTCAGGTATGAACCGAACGCTCCTAGCCAGCTGAGCTATGCCGCCATCAATACATCACCGGTGCCTAGAGACGGAATCGAACCATCGACACGAGGATTTTTCAGTCCTCTGCTCTACCGACTGGAGCTATCTAGGCGAAAATAAATAGTGGTGGGCCTTCAGGGGACTCGAACCCCGGACCTGCCGGTTATGAGCCGGACGCTCTAACCAACTGAGCTAAAGGCCCCTATTTAAATTTCTTTTTCATTAGACTTCTTGGTGAGCTTTAGCTGGACTCCGAACCAGCGACCTCACGCTGATCAGGCGTGCGCTCTAACCGCCTGAGCTATAAGCCCTCCATGGTCGGGTGGAGGACTCGAACCCCAGGGCCCCATGGTCCCAAACCACGTGCGCTACCAAACTGCGCTACACCTCGATAATGGCAGGGGCGGCAGGATTTGAACCCACGGCATTTGGTTTTGAGACCAACGTTCTACCGCTGAACTACGCCCCTATTAAACCCAACCTATTAAACATAAATACAAACTGGTCGAGGTGGAGGGACTCGAGACTCGGCCCCATGGTCCCAAACCACGTGCGCTACCAAACTGCGCCACACCTCGTTAATGGCGGAGAAAGAGGTTTGAACCCTCGCGCCCCGTAATAGGGACCTACTCCCTTAGCAGGGAGCCTCTTCAGCCACTGAGTGTCTCCAATTCTGGCGGAGGTGGGATTCGAGACCCACGGCCTTTCAGAGTCACTGATTTTCAAGACCAGCTCCTTAAACCGCTCCCGGACACCCCTCCAAGAGTTATGTATTTATAAAAATATTAAATTTAATGGTGTGCCTGAAGGGATTCGAACCCCTGGCACGTGGCTTAGAAGGCCACTGCTCTATCCTGCTGAGCTACAGGCACATATATTGGAGCAGGTGAGAGGATCGAACCCTCGCAACCGGCTTGGAGGCCGGGGCTCTACCACTGAGCTACACCCGCAAATGGTGGAAGAGATTGGATTTGAACCAATGTAGACAAAGTCAACGGAGTTACAGTCCGCCCCTTTAACCCCTCGGGCACTCTTCCTTATTTTTATGGAGCTGGCGATAGGAATCGAACCTACAACCTGCTGATTACAAGTCAGCTGCTCTGCCAATTGAGCCACGCCAGCACATGATTTATACTTGAAATGGCGGATCCGGATGGGGATCGAAACCCCACGACCTCCAGCGTGACAGGCTGGCATTCTCAACCATCTGAACTACCGGACCGCATATTAAATTTGGTGGACCCAACAGGGGCTCGAACCTGTGACCCCCTGCTTTGTAAGGCAGATGCTCTCCCAGCTGAGCTATGGATCACAAAAATATCAAAAATGGTGACTCTAGGGGATTCGAACCCCTGTAACCGCCGTGAAAGGGCGGTGTCTTAACTAGCTTGACCAGGGAGCCAAATAAATATATTTGGTTGCGGAGAAGGACTTGAACCAACGACCTTCGGGTTTATGAGCCCGACGAGCTACCAACTGCTCCATCCGCGTCATTAAAATGGTGCCGAAGACCGGAATCGAACCGGTACGAATATCACTATTCGCAGGGATTTTTAAGTCCTGTGCGTCTGCCAGTTCCGCCACTTCGAGCATGAAAACCAAGGTGGGACTCGAACCCACAACCTACCGGTTAACAGCCGGGTGCTCCGCCGTTGAGCTACTTTTGGAATATAATTGGCTACGACCTACTCTCCCAAGACCCTTCGGTCTAAAGTACCATCAGCGATGAAGAGCTTAACTTCTGTGTTCGGTATGCGGTACAGGTGTATCCTCTTCTCTATCATAACCATATTGTTTCTTTGAATTTATATACTTCGTATTACTGCGTTAAACTTCATTTCAAGTTTCAGTCACATAGCTTAAGTATGCTCCTTCAACTTTCATTCGTTTGCCTTGTACTACTTGTATCTAAATCCAAATATGATTGTAATTACACAACCAAAACTGCATATCATCTCTTTTCAAACATAAACTTCGTATTACTTCGTTAAACTTCATTTCGCTCGTCAGTCACATACCTTAGTATGCTCCCTTTCTCACTCACTCGTTTGCCTTGTACTACTCGCTTATCTTCGAAAAACTTTTTGTTAGGTTAAGTCCTCGACCCTATTAGTATAAGTTAGCCCAATACATTACTGCACTTGCACTCCTACCTATCAACCACCTGTTCTTGATGGGGTCTTACTAGTTTCCTATGGGATATCTTATCTTATGGTTGGCTTTCGTGCTTAGATGCCTTCAGCACTTATCCTTTCCGCACATAGCTACCCAGCTGTGCCTTTTGGCAAGACAACTGGTGCACCAGTGGTGCGTCCATCCCGGTCCTCTCGTACTGAGGATAGCTCCACTCAAATATCCAACGCCTGCGACGGATAGGGGACCGAACTGTCTCACGACGTTCTGGAACCCAGCTCGCGTACCACTTTAATGGGCGAACAGCCCAACCCCTTGGGACCTACTCCAGCCCCAGGATGTGATGAGCCGACATCGAGGTGCCAAACCTCCCCGTCGATGTGAACTCTTGGGGAGATCAGCCTGTTATCCCCAGGGTAGCTTTTTATCCGTTGAGCGATGGCAATTCCCACTTTCTACCACCGGATCACTAAGCCCGACTTTCGTCTTTGCTCGAGTTGTAGCTCTCGCAATCAAGCTCCCTTTTGCCTTTTGCACTCTTCGTACGATTTCCGACCGTACTGAGGGAACCTTTGGACGCCTCCGTTACTCTTTAGGAGGCGACCGCCCCAGTCAAACTGTCTGCCAAGCACTGTCCCATACCTTGCTTCAAAAGATTCTGGTTAGAACTCACATAATCAAAGGGTGGTATCCCAAAGGCGGCTCCTCTAAATCTGACGACCTAGTCTCTCAGCCTCCCACCTATTCTGTACATTAATTACATAAATTCAATACTAAGCTACAGTAAAGCTCCATGGGGTCTTTTCCGTCCTGTCGCAGGTTTCCGGCATCTTCACCGGTATTACAATTTCACCGAGTCTGTTGTTGAGACAGTGCCCAAATCGTTACGCCTTTTCGTGCGGGTCGGAACTTACCCGACAAGGAATTTCGCTACCTTAGGGACCGTTATAGTTACGGCCGCCGTTTACTGGGGCTTAAATTCAATGCTTCGTTGCCTGACATCTCCCTCTTAACCTTCCAGCACCGGGCAGGCGTCAGCACCTATACTTCACCTTGCGGTTTCGCAGATACCTATGTTTTTTTGGTAAACAGTCGCTTGGGCCTTTTTCTTGAAGCCTACTCTCGTAGGCACCCCTTATCCCTAAAGTTGCAGGGGTCATTTTGCCGAGTTCCTTAACAACAGTTCTCTGCTGGCCTTAGGTTTCTCACCCTCCCACCTGTGTCGGTTTACGGTACGGGCTACTCTTATCTGGATAGAAACTTTTTCCTGTCAGTGTGAAATCAGATGCTTCGATACTATTTTCTCTCCCCTTCACAGCTCATATCTTCAGTAATACATGGATTTTGCCTATATTACCCTAACTTACTGCTTGGACACGCCTTTCCATTCGCGTGCTCATCCTATCCTCCTGCGTCATTCCTTCTCCTCTTTGTCGATAAGCGTAGGTACAGGAATCTTTACCTGTTGTCCATCAGATACGCATTTCTGCCTTTCCTTAGGGTCCCGACTTACTCTGAGCGGACGAACCTTCCTCAGAAATCCTTGGGTTTTCGGCCGGAAGGATTCTCACCTTCCTCTCGCTACTCTATGCCAACATTCTCCTCGTATTTCGTCCAGGTCGCTTTTTCAACTCCCCTTCTTCCTATTATACGATGCTCTTCTACCACTCACTACGTGAGTCCAAAGCTTCGGTAGTATGTTTGAGCCCCGGTAATTTTTCGGCGCAAAACCACTCGACCAGTGAGCTATTACGCACTCTTTTAATGTATGGCTGCTCTAAGCCAACATCCTGGTTGTCTGTGCAATTTCACATCCTTTTCCACTTAACATACATTTGGGGACCTTAGCTGTTGGTCTGGGCTTTTTCCCTTTCGACCACGGATCTTATCACTCGTAGTCTGACTGCCTTATATATATGCTAGTATTCGAAGTTTGATAGTTTTCGGTAACCTATACGGCCCCTAGAACATTCAGTGCTCTACCCCCAACATACTTACTAAGACGCTAGCCCTAAAGCTATTTCGAAGAGAACCAGCTATCTCCAAGCTCGATTGGAATTTCACCTCTACCACAAGTCATCCCCTCGAACTTTTTCAACGTTCGTGGGTTCGGTCCTCCATTTCATAGTTACTGAAACTTCAACCTGCTCTATCGGGTAGGTCGCCTGGTTTCGGGTCTATGCTGCATAACTTCTCGCCCTTTTTAGACTCGCTTTCGCTTTGGCTTTGAAACTTAATTTCTTAACCTTGCTTTACAGCATAACTCGTTGGTCCCGTTCTACAAAAGTACGATGTCACTCCTAAGAGCTCCATCAGCTTGTAAGCATATGGTTTCAGGTTCTTTTTCACTCCCTCCCGGGGTTCTTTTTCTCACCTTCCCTCACGGTACTATTCTCTATCGGTTGATTAGTAGTATTTAGGCTTTTGGGGTGGTCCCCCTTTCTTCTCGCAGGGTTCCTCGTGTCCTACGATACTCTGGGTAAGACTATGTGTCTTCTCGTTTTTAAATACCGGGCTTTTACCGTCTATGGCCTGCTTTCCCAAACAGTTCTTCTACGATACCTCAATCATTTGTCGTCTTCCCTTACCCCAGTAAAGTTTCCTTTCCTGGTTTGGCCTCCTCCCATTTCGCTCGCCGCTACTTTGGGAATCGATGTTTCTTTTCTTTTTCCTCCGGGTACTTAGATGTTTCAGTTCTCCGGGTTCCTTCCTATTACCTATGTTTTTCAGTAATGGATAGCTAGTATCTCTACTAACTGAGTTTCCTCATTCGGATATCTATGGCTATTTCTGGATGTTTGCTCCTCACCATAGCTTTTCGCAGCTTGCCACGTCCTTCTTCGGCTCTAATCACCAAGGCATCCACCTTATGCTCTTTTCTTCCTTAACCTATTGTCTTTTTAATTATATCTTCCTCTAATTAAAAATCCCTAATATGTTTTATATATTATTAAAGTCGTTCTTGTTTTCTCTTTCGAGATGGTCTTTTATTTTTAGCTTGACCTTTACGCTTTTTGTTTTCTTGGTGTAAATTGTATAAACCTTGACATTCCTTCAAAACTTCTTTATTAGTCTTTTTCTCTGTCTGCGTTTTTATACTTCTTTTGATGATATGCAGTTTTTCATTGTGCAATTTTTGTTTATGCTTATCAATTTAACATTACTGCGCTAAACTTAACATAATTTCTTAATTTAAATACTTTATAGTATATACATTAGATTTTTGTTTGCTTGCTCTTGTATTGCTAATTCATAAACTTATTTTTGTTGTCTTATGAACAACAAAAATCGGATAGTAAACTTTTTACTCCTTAGAAAGGAGGTGATCCAGCCGCACCTTCCGATACGGCTACCTTGTTACGACTTCACCCCAGTCACTAAGTTCACCTTAGGCAGTTTCCTCTTGCGTTGGCTAACTGACTTTGGGTGCCCTCAGCTCCCATGGTGTGACGGGCGGTGTGTACAAGACCCGGGAACGCATTCACCGCGACATTCTGATTCGCGATTACTAGTAACTCCGGCTTCATGTGGGCGAGTTTCAGCCCACAATCCGAACTTAGACCATTTTTATCAGATTTGCTCCACTTTACAATTTCGCTTCTCTTTGTAATGGCCATTGTAGCACGTGTGTAGCCCCTAAGCATAAGGGGCATGATGATTTGACGTCATCCCCACCTTCCTTTAGGTTATCCCTAACTGTCTTAATAGAGTGCCTACCTTTACGTACTGGCTACTATCAGTAGGGGGTTGCGCTCGTTGCGGGACTTAACCCAACATCTCACGACACGAGCTGACGACAACCATGCACCACCTGGTGGGATGTGTAGCAAGCTACTATTACGACTTTACATCGCTTTTTCATCCCCATCAAGCTTTAGGTAAGGTTCTTCGCGTTGCTTCGAATTAAACCACATGCTCCGCTACTTGTGCGGGTCCCCGTCAATTCCTTTGAGTTTTATTCTTGCGAACGTACTCCCCAGGCGGAACACTTATTGCGTTTGCGCCGGCACCGAGATTCCTCCCAACACCTAGTGTTCATCGTTTACGGCGTGGACTACCAGGGTATCTAATCCTGTTTTGCTACCCACGCTTTCGTGCCTCAGCGTCAGTTATAGTCCAGAAAGTCGCCTTCGCCACCGGTATTCCTCCCAATATCTACGCATTTCACCGCTACACTGGGAATTCCACTTTCCTCTCCTATACTCAAGCTCAATAGTTTCAAGACCGAACAGCAGTTGAGCTGCTGCCTTTAAATCTTGACTTACTAAGCCGCCTACGCACCCTTTACGCCCAGTAATTCCGGATAACGCTTGCCCCCCTACGTATTACCGCGGCTGCTGGCACGTAGTTAGCCGGGGGCTTTCTTCGTATGATACAGTCATTTATTCTTCTCATACGACAGAGCTTTTACGACTCGAAAGCCTTCTTCACTCACGCGGCGTTGCTGCATCAGGGTTCCCCCATTGTGCAATATCCCCCACTGCTGCCTCCCGTAGGAGTTTTGGGCCGTGTCTCAGTCCCAATGTGGCCGTTCACCCTCTCAGGCCGGCTACTGATCGTCGCCTTGGTAAGCTCTTACCTTACCAACTAGCTAATCAGACGCAAGCTCGTCTAAAACCGCCTCAGCTTTGCTTTGATAATATCCCTACTATCAAAGTTCATCTCGTATTAGCTAAAATTTCTCTAGTTATCCGTGTGTTTTAGGGTTGATTACTTACGCGTTACTCACCCGTCCGCCACTAAGTTTGTACATTCCATCCGAAAACTTCCTACATAAACTCCGTTCGACTTTCATGAGTGTTAGGGCACGCCGCCAGCGTTCATCCTGAGCCAGGATCAAACTCTCAATTAAAATTCTGACTCTCCTCAGCTTTTTACTGACTTGTGTGTTATCTTTTCTTTACCTTGCTTTTTGGTACATTTTATATCTTCATTCAAATATAAATTTCCTTGTTTACTATCCGATTTTTCATTGTTCATCTGTCCCCCTTTAAAAGACAGCTCACTTATTATATTTCTTTTTCTTTTCCTTTGTCAAAGGGATTTTTTAAGTTTTTATTTATCTTTTCTCATACCTTGACAGCTTGACTATTATATTTTTATCTTTTTGTCAAGCTTTTTATTTTTTTGAAATTATTTTTAATGAATTAAATCAACTCATAAATAACTCAATTACTTAATTATAATATCATAATTAATTATATAAAAGTCAATATATTTTTCCCATTTTTGCAAACTTTTTTTATTTTACATTTTATTTCTTTTTAGTAAGATAAATAAATATAAACTTTTTAATGTTCATATTTATTTATCTTTTTATTTAATGCGAAAAACAAATCTATAACATATACTGTGTAAAAACTATTGCTTAAAAATTTATAAAGATTTTTAAATGCAATTTATAACAATATAAAAATTATTTATTACTCTAATTATTAGAATTATATTTTTATTCAACATAAAATTTTATTTTTAAATTTTTAGCTTCATCTATTGCTTTTATATTATTTACTGATGTTACTGTATATTTACCTGTTGACTGATATTTTTTTGTCTTTTTGATGTTTTGTAATAATGAATGTGTTACTTCTACTATACTAAAATCTTTTTACTTATCTTGTATGTTATATCTATATCTATTTTTCTCTAATGCTTGTATATCTATTGCTAATCCAAATAATCCATCTATAGCATATAATAATGGTGCATTTTTGCCTTTAAATGTAAAATCATAAGTAGTTGCTGTTTCACTCATCTGTAATTGTGCTTTTTGGATATTTGACAAAATCTGCAGATGTTTTTTTGTAAATAAAAACATCTTTGCTACAGTAGCATAATTGCTTTTCCGTTTCCGTTTTTAAGCTCTGTTCCTTTATACTCTTTAAGCCCTTTACCATCTGCATCATAATATGCTTTTGTTTTTGATTTACATATGATGATGTTTGTGTTTTTTACCATCTATGACCTGAGTAGATTTGTCATATATTTGTTCTATAATAGGGTAGTTATCTTTATCTTTTCCTGAGTATATGACCTTGCTTAGTATATCGTACTGTATTTTTTTGTTCCATTTTGTTTTTACTTTATTGTTTTTATCTACTTCATTTACTGTTATTTTATAGTTTGCAGTTACTGATTTTTAAGTTTTCTACTGATTTTTTTAAATTTTTTCTAATACTTGTTTTTCAGTTAGATTATTATTTTTGTTTCGCTATGCTTTGAGTTGTCTTATTACTAGTACTACTTGAAGTCTTAGCTTGTGTAGACGCACAACCTACACTACTAAATATAAGTGATGTACTTAATAATAATGTCAATAATTTTTCCTTTTCATATTTTTCTCCTTGTTCCACGTGAAACTTTTTTATTTTACAAAACTTATATGTTTTTATAATTTAAACCTTATTAATAATAAGCATAATTAAATCACACTATATAGTATAACTATTAGAGTTATAATACACTTAAAACTATTTTTATTATACTTTATTTTGTTTAAAATACTGTTACATTTATTTTATATTTTTGTAAAAATCAAGCACTTTTTATATGCTCGATTTTTATAGTTGTTTTTTCATACTCTTTTTAACTTTACAAGTATTTTTTTCTCCATCCTAGATACAGTCATCTGTGATATATCCAAATCTTTTGCTACTGCCATCTGTGTTTTTATTTTCAAAATATCTATCTATTATTATTTTTCTCTATTTCTGACAGTGCTTCCATAACATTATGCAAAAATCATTATCTTCTATCTCTGCAAAAACTCTTATCATCTGCTCCTATTAGTTCATGTAATGCTACGTCTTTTATCTTCTCCTTCATTATCATATTTCACATCTAATGATATAGGTGCATACGCTCCTGCTGCATCCATAGTCTCTAATACTTCTTCTTGTGTTATTCCTAGCCTTTGTGCTATTTCAGATAACTTTGGTACCTTGTGCGTTTCTTGCTGTATATCATTTTTTTACCTGATTTACCCTTTTAGACAGCTCTTGTATTCGTCGTGGTACTCTTATTGACCAGCCCTTATCTCTAAAAATACTTTTTATTTCTCCTATTATAGTAGGAGTTGCAAATGAAGAAAAATTCAAATCCTTTTGTAATATCATATCTTTCTATTGCGTATATCAGTCCAAGAGATGCTACTTGATATATATCTTCATATTCTATACCTTTATTGATATATTTTTGATAATATTTCTGCTATATAAAGATTCCTCTGTATTAGCTCATTTCTTATATCAATTTGTTTATCCTGAGTATAGAGAAAAATAGTTCTTTATCACTTAGTTCTTGGTACTGTCTGATTACGCCTCTTGCTTTTTGTACTGAGGCATTATCACTCATTATCTAGCATCTCCTAAATATTTTATCATTTTTTTATCTGGCTACCTTCACCTATTTTTGGAAAAATAACTCTACCTCATCCATCAGTGTTTTTTTATGATAAATATACCTAATCCACCTTCTCTTGGATTTTTCCAAATCAGGCGACGCTAATTCATCTACATTATATCCTCTTCCAGAGTCTTTTATATATATTTGCAATTTATTTTTCAAATATGTCTCACATCTAAAATGAAATTTTTTTCATCTAATCCATGTTTTTATGGCGTTTGTGCATCCTTCTGCTACAGCTACTTTTTATATCTTCTATTTCTTCTATATTAAAACCCATTCTATTAGCTATAGCTGATATGGTTAATCTTGCTACTCCTACATATTCGCCCCTTACAAGGAAGTGTCATTTTTACTTTATCTACGCATTTATCCGTGTTTGACAATATTATCCCTCCACCTTAAATATTTTATCTAATCCTGTAATTGTAAAAAAATTTTCTAACATTTGGTTTAGTGTTTACTATATATATATCACCTTGTTTTTGTTTTTTAATCTTTTTACTACTCCTATCAAGATTCCAAGCCCAGTAGAATCTATGTAATCTAAGTTTTGCATATTTATTACTAAATTTTTCGGTCTTTCTTCTATAGCTATATTGAGTTCATCTTTTTAACTCATTTGCAGTGTATATATCTACCTCTCCTAGTAGAATCAACATCCCAATGATCAAGCTCTTCATTAAAAATTAATATTCATTTTTAAAGACATAATATCCTCCTGAAATTATTTATTGTTTCTCTTTTTCTCATCCTTGCAACAGACATAGCTGTACTAGTAGCTACTCCAAGTAAATTAGATCTACCACCACCAGATACTATATTTGATACTCCACCTATCGCAGACATTATTCTTGACGTGTCTCTTATTATATCTTCTATTTCTCTAGAGTTTCTCTGTAACATAAATTTTGTATCTTTTATCAATTCAGATGTCTCTTTAAAAACCATGCCAAGATATACACTAAAAATAGTACGCCTATTCCTATAAGCAGTATACCTACTTGCCCTAAATCCATAATATCCCTCCTATATCATATAGTTTAAAATTGTATAACATAAATATATTGTATATTTTTAGATAATCTCACATTTATTTTATACTTAAATTTATATTATATCATAAATGTCTTTCAAAAATTATTTTAAACATCAAACTCTTTTTCAAAAATAATTATCTTCATCTAATTCTTTTTATAGAAGAGCCTGTATATATGATTTATTGTATCCTTTATAGTATCTGTTACTCCAGATATATCGTATTTTGCACTATTTATTTTCTTCTTAAAAAGCATCATTTGTATCTTGTGTTTTTACTTTTATTATATTTCTTGTATTAATACCTGAATCAGGCGCTATAAGCATACCTATTATAATCCCTGATAATACACCAAATATAAAAACTAAAAATGAATCATAATAATCTCCTTTTTCAATAATATAAAACCTAAAATGTTAATATTAATAAAAAGCTCCAATAAATATAATAATAAAAATATAATTATTTTCATATTTTTACCATTATTAAAATTGTATAGTTTTATAGTTTTTGTCAACAAAAAAATCTATGATTTCAGTTATTTTTATTCTTTAAAAAGTCAATTTTTAATAGAAAATCAACAATATAATCGTTATCTCATCATATTAAATATTTAAAATACATAAAAGCTAGAGATTTTTAAACTCTAGCTTTAACATTATCTCATATTTATTTTATCATTTATACTCTTTATGCTTATGATATATTTTATATATATAATTATCCATACTATACAAAATATAACTGCATACTCTACAAAAATATTGCAAAACTAAATAAATCTATATTTATCCATTTTGAAACATATCCAGCTATCATCATAGATATGCCATTTATTACAAAAATACATAATAGTCTGTTTCAAAAAGACTAATATTTTCCATATCATATACAGCTGTAGAGCAAGAAAATGATATACCCTAGCATAATAGATACAATTATCTGTATTATAAGCGCATTCATCTCATTTCCCATAACAGATACAAGAGCAGGTGTAACTGGCATATATTCACTATATCCATTTATCAGAGATATAAAAATGGTATCATAAAACCCTATACATATACCTATTACACTCCCTGATATTGCCTTTTTCTATAATTTTTCATACTTTAATCTCCTTTCAAACTTATATGCCTAATATATATTTTTACTTACAAATCTTCTAGATACACAAACACACATCATTATTTTTCATTTGAACACTTATAGTACCTACAAAAACTAAAAATCAAAATTTTTACTTCTCTTAGATTTATTATTTCTGATTTTGATATTCTTACAAATTTTTGTTATTCAATATTTCCTCTATTTCATAAAGTCTTAATTTTAGCACATATACTCCATTTTGTGTGCTTGCATATACTCATACCATTTTGTGCATAAACTCTTGATATATTATTTTTCATCTAATATTTCTACTTTATCGTCCTCTCATACCAGATATTACTTTTATTTCGTCTTTTGATAACATAGAAACTATTTTTTTGTACCTCTTCATTCATACTGCTTTGTTTTTTATTATTATCTTAGGTATTACATAATTTTTATCTCACAGATATCTCTATTTCCAAGATATATCCCCCCTTTTTAATCTTATGTATTTTAAAAGTATTGTTTAATTTTAATAACAATATTTTACATACTTATAATATTATCTGCTTTGAAATAATCATATTTTTTTACAAGTGATTTATACAAAAATTTTAATAAAATATACTATTTAACTATCATATATAAAATATAATACTATAAAATCATCAAAAATAATTTTATAAATCACTTATATAACTAACTATGATAATATTATAATATTTTTAAAAATAATTTCTACAGATTTTTAGACAAGTGGTATTTTTATATACAAGTGGTTAAATATAGTCATACTTTCATTAGATGCTGTTGCTATGAATTTTATCATTTTGCAACAGCATTTTTATTTTTTAACTATAGTAAAACTATAAGTTTTAATTATTACTGTAATACTTTGTTTTTATTAATATGTCTTTTACTCTTCTCGCTTATAGACACTGATTTGCTTATTATATCTATTCCTACATTATTTTTATATAAGTTTATTATTGTATTAATTCTTTTCTTCTATCTTTCCTTCTATCTTTCCTTCCATTCTTCCGTCTTCTTAATTGCTCCATTATTTTACACATATCTTTTTGATCTTCCTTTCGTCTTGTTTGTATGATTGTACTTGTTCTTTTAATACTCATAATTCATCTCTTGTGGATTACTGCATCTAAAAATCGTGCATTAATTTCCTAGATTGCTGTCATCTTGTATACTAGTATTAACATATATTATATTTGACCCATCTTTAAATTCTTCTCCTAATTCTTTTTATCATTCTTGTTACTGTGTATAGCATTTTTCCATAACCTAGTACATCTTTTTCTGTTATAAATATTATATATGTGTTTGCAAATTTTTGGATCTTTTCCTTTTTCTATATATATGTATCCAGTATACTACTATGATATCTGGCTCTTTTTTCTATTTGCTCCCTCATTTGCTCTTTTGTACTTCTATATTATATATATCTCCATTTTTATCTGTCGCTAGTACATCCATTATCACTGATTTTGTTAGCATATTATTTATTGAACTTTGTACTTCTAACATTTTTATTTCCAATGTTGGATTGTCTAATATAGTTCTTATTAGTAGCTGTGTACACTGTATGTCTTTAAATATTAATCTCATAAATGTATCGTCTAATAATGTAAACTGTTCTATCAATGACTGATAGTATTTTTCCATATCTTTCATAATATTTCTCTTTTTAATATTTTTAAATTATTTAATAATATCAATATTTTCATAATATTTATTATACAGCTATAATATTCATTTATGTCTTGTTTTTGATTATATCTATATATGTTTTTTTATGTTCAATATTTTTGTTATATAAACAATTTCTGAAATAATTTTTATATTGTTAGTTTTACAATATAAGTGCAACACTCAATATAATAACTTAGGAAATAATTAAGAGTTGTATTCAAAAAGTATATTAAAAAGAAAATCTGTATTAAAGTATAATTAACAAGTTAGACAAAATATTATACAAATAATTAATTTAGGTTAATAGATTTATATTTTTATACTTATTCATTAATAAATATCCACCAGCGTAGCTGGTGGTTTTTCATATACGCCCTATAAGGCTCCATTTCAACAACGCCCTAACAGGCGTACATACTTTCTGACATTTGCATTATACTTTACTTGCTACCCATAAATGGGTCTTCTTTATAACTTATTTTTCATCTGTTCTCCTATTTTATCTTCTTCTAATTGATTCTTTATATATTCCGCTATCTTTTTGCATTCTTACCTACTGTATCCACATAATATCCTCTGTAACCAAAAATTTCTATTTCTATATTTGAATTTCAAGTTCCCAAATTTTTCATATATCATCAAACTACTTTTTGCCTTTCAAATAACCCATTATACTTGATACACTATACTTAGGTGGTATTTCTACAAACATATGAATGTGATCTGGACAACACTCTGCTTCTATTATTGTTATTCCTTTATATTCACACAATTTTCAATATTATTCCTATCTCTTCTTTTTCCCCATAGAATACTTTCCTTCTATATTTTGGGTGCAAAATACTATATGATATTTGCAATTATACTTGTATGTGATAAACTCTTATTGTCATTCATTTTAATGACCTCCCTTTGATTTTTATTTTTGTTATTGTCAGAAAGTAACTCTATTTTTAATCAAAGGGAGTGTCCACTCATAGGCTTTAGCCTTTTTGAACTCCCCCGCATAGCGGGGGTTTTTCTATGACACCCTCCAGTAAAAATGGAGGGTTTAAAATTATATCTTGAATTTTGATATCATCTCGCTCATCTCTTTGAGCCATATCTGCTAGATTTGAACTTGCTGATGCTATCTCTTGTGCTGATGCTGTTTGTTTTTCTACTGATGCTGCTGATTCTTCTGCTGATGCTGCATTTTCCTCAGACAAAGCTGATAGGTTTTCTATTATTCCCATCAATAAATCTTTGTATCTTCTAACTTCATTCCTGATTCATTTAATTTGTTTACTGATTCTTTTGTATTGTCTAATGAAAATTGCTATTACATCAAATTGCTTCTTTTGTCTCTATAACTTTTTCTGATTGTTCTTGTACTGTTATTCCTACTCATTCATTATTTCTACTGCTTGTTCTGTTTTTGATGTCAATCCTGTTACTATTTCTTTTATCTCTTCTGTAAATGTGTTTGATTGTTCTGCTAGTTTTCTTATTTCTTCTGCTACTACTGCAAAATCCTTTACCTGCTTCTCCTGCCTCTTGCTGCTTCTATAGCTGCATTTAATGCTAGTAAATTTGTCTGGTCTGCTATTGATTTTATCATATCTGACGCACTTGATATTTGTATTGCACTTTCATTTGTATTTTTGATTACTTCACTTACTTGTCCTGATGAACTTTTGTACTTTTTTTCTGTTGCAATTTACTAGCTCTTTTATTGATTTTAATCCACTTTCCTTGAGCTAGATATACTTTTTGTGATGTTTCATTTAATCCTTTTTATTGCTTTTTCATTTTTCTACTAATGATTCGTTCATTACAGACATAGCTTCTGGTTCCTCTTGCATATCTTCTGCTTTGGAGACATCGCGCCTCTTGATATCTCATCTACTGCTCTGCCACATCTTCTGCTGTAGTTGCTGATTGCTCTGATGTAGCTGTTAGCTGCTGAGAACTCTGCTGATACTTGACTTGCTATATCATTCATTGATGTAAGTGTATCTTTTAGTGCATTTTTACTGTTATTACTGATTTTGCTATTGCCCCCTATCTCGTCTTTTTATCTACATACCTAAATGCTGCCGATTGTTCATCTATTCTTAAATCATAGTTTGCTAGTTCTTCTAAATCAGCACTTAATTTTACTATTGGTGTTGTTATAGTATTTTGATACAAAAATATATTATTACAAACATTAATGAAATAGTAACTACACTAAAAATCATCATACCCTCACTAAGCAATGATACAGATTTTAATACTTCACTTTCTAATACTTGTGTTGTAAATATCCAAGTAGTCCCATCTATATTAGCTTTTTGCATAATATCTGTTTTTCCTTCTCTATTAAACACTACCAATGGTTCATCACTTTTTAATAACTTATCACCCAATGTTTTTAAACCACCATTTAATACATCATATATATTTTCTTCATATCCAAATCTTTTATGTGCTATAAACTTACCATCTGATGTTAACATAGCTGCAAAAACCTGTATCTAATATTTTTATATTATTTACATATTCTTGTATTTCAGTAAGTGATATATCTATTCCTAATACACCTATTAATTCTACCATTTTGCTTTTTATAGGACAAGACATAGTTACAACTAATGAACCATCTTGTGAATCTATATAAGGATCTCGATATAAAAATTCTTGTCCACCAGCTATGGTTGTATACCATATTCTTGAAGTTGATCATATTCTTTGGTGCTATCCATCCTGTAAATTATGTATTAATCCTTTATCTTCAAAACCCATAAAGAACTTTATACCTTTATAATTATTGGTCATCTTCTAATCTAGCTTTTTATTTCAGATCTTGATGTATTTACATTTGAAAGATCTTTGCCATTGATTTTACTATTGAAAGATCTTTTCTACTAAAAATGTTTTTATGTCAGAAGAGTATTTTTGAGCAGTTGTTTCAAGTATTTGTTTACTCTGGACTTTCTAATATATTTTTGAAAATGCGTATGATACTATTGATAATATAAATAGTATTAATATAACTGGCACTCCTATAAATAAAAAGCATTTTTGTTTAAATTTCATTATTTCCTCCTATTATTCATCACTATTTTCATCTGATTGTATTATTTCAATCGCTGATATTATATCATTTTTCTCCACTTCATAACTTTTACACCGCTTGTATCTCTTGATAGTAGTGATATCTCTGATACCGGTGTTCTTATTAATGTACCATCTGAATTTATTATCATCACCCTCATCTGTCTCTTCAACTATTTTAGCATCCGCTATATTACCAGTTTTTCAGATATTTTTATAAGTTTTGACACCAACACCTGCTCTTGATTGTATCTTATACTCATCATCACCCTGTCCCTTTTACCATACCCATTTTCTGATATTATAAGCACCTGTTTTCCTGATGAAGCTTTATTTCCAATGAAACTATTTCATCATCACCTTTTAGTTTCATAGCTATTACGCCACGTGCCACTCTTCCTATAGGTCTAAGATCTTTTTCTTCAAACATTATAGCTATACCCTTTTTAGTTACTAAAAATAACTGTGTATTATCTGCAGTAAGTAGTGAATTTCACTAACTCATCATTATCATCAAGATTAATAGCTATTATTCCCCTGACGTTTTGATTTTGTAAACTCTGATATTTTTTGTCTTTTTAATTATACCCTTTTTAGTACACATAACTATATACGCATTTTCTTCATCTCTCTTGTAGTTATCATAGTAGCTATATTTTCACCTTTTTCTAGTGGTAATAGGTTTATTATATTTGTACCTTTTGCTATTCTAGATGTCTGTGGTACTCTCTAAGCTATTAAGAGTGTATATTCTTCCTCTATTTGTTATAAATAATACTTTTTCGTGGTTTGACGTTAATCAATAATTTTTCTACAAAAATCCTCTTCCTAGTAGTCATTGTGATGCTATACCTCACTAATTCTTTTTGTGCCTTATATGTGTCTACAGGCATTCTTTTTATATAACCTTGATGTGTAAGTGTTATTGTAACTTCTTCATTTGGTATAGTATCTTTTATATTTATCCTGATGCGCCGTTGATGTGATTAAAGTTCTTCTTTATCCTTGTACTTATCTTTTATTTCTATTATTTCTTCTTTATTATAGATAACAACTTTTTTCTTCACTTTCAAGTATAGAATTGAAATATGTTATTTTTCCATTTAATCTTCTCTTTCTCTCATCCAATAACTTTTCTTTTTCTAAACCTTTGTAGTCTTCTAAGACGGCATATCAAGTATAGCCCCTGCTTTGAACTTCAGAAAAGTTGGAACCCATCCATAAGCTTTTGTGCTGCATCACTCATATGCATTTTATTATTTCAATTACTTCTATCTATGCTATCTCATAGCTATAAGAAGACTCTTTGTAAAAGATGTAATCTTTCTAGAGCCTTATTAAGATCAAATTTTGTTCTTCTTGTTACTACTTCTTTTTGATAGTTTAGATAATATTTAAGTATATCTAATAGATTTAATATTTTAGGTTCTCCATCTACTATTGATATTAGTATTATGGAGCATACTTTGTAAAGAAGAATGTTTATATAGATTGTTTAGTACAACATTAGATTAGCACTGCACGTCTGTCTCTATTACTATTTTTATCCCAGTTTTCTTTACTAGACTCATCCCTTAAATCGGTTATACCATCTACCTTTTTATCTCTTACTAATTGACCTATTTTTCCACTAGCATTGCCTTTGTTGACTTGATATGGTATTTCAGTGCAATTATTATTTCTGATTTTTCCATTTGACATTTCCTCTATTTGAGCTTTTTGCTCTACAGTTACTTTCTTCCTCACCTGTTTCTGTATGCTTTTTTATAGCTTCTTTTTCCCATTATCATAGCACCTGTTGGAAAAATCTGTGCCCTTGTATATGTTTCATCAAACCTTTCAATAGTGGCTTTGTTATCTATAAGCTCTCACCACTGCATCTATTACCTCCCAGATTATGAGGTGGAATTGATGCAGCCATACCTACTGCTATACCATTAGAGCCATTTTTACAAGTAGATTAGAAATCTAGATGGTAAAACCTCAGGTTCTTGTCCTCATCAAAGTTAGGTCTAAAAATCTACTGTATTTTTTGTTTAAATCTCTTAACATCTCGGCAGATATTTTATTCATCTTTGCTTCTGTATATCTCATATGCAGCAGGTGGATCCCCATCTAGAGTACCAAAAGTTTCCCCTTTACCTTCTGCACAAGCATATATCCTCATAGAAAATCCTGTGCTAATCTTACCATAGCATCATATATAGGAAGAATCACCATGTGGGTGATAATATGCCATAGTATGTCTCACCACATTGCAGACTCTGAAAAGTCTTATCAGGGTAAGACTAAGCTCATACATAGAATAAAGTATTCTTCATGTACAGGTTTTAGACCATCTCTTATATCAGGTAACGCTCTACCTATAATAACATCTCATAGAATAGTCGATGTAACATTTTTCCATTTGAATTTTTTAAATCTACATCTTCTATTTTACCGTGTATATCAATTATCTCTTCGCTCATCTCCTTTATTTTAAAATGGTACTATTTATGTTAAAAACATACTTAAATTTTTCTTTGTTTTTATTATTTATATATAAAATATAGATATATTTTTATATATCAAGATTTTCACATATACTTAGCATTTTGTTGTATAAACTCACGTCTAGGGCTCTCACCTCATCCCCCATAAGTATACTAAATGTCTCATCTGCTGCTATAGCATCATCAAGATTAACTTTTAATAATACTCCTTTTTGCGTGATCCATAGTAGTATCACCCAGTTCCTCAGCACTCATCTCACCAAGACCTTTATTTTCACTTTCACAACAGCTCTTTTCACCTATTTCATTTAGCTTAGCATCTAGCTCTTCTTCACTGTAAGCATAATATGTTTTCTTACCCTTTTCTATAGAAAAAGTGGTTGAGCTATACACACATATCCTTTTTCTATGTTGGTCTCATATATCTGAAAAGAGAGTAAGTATAAGTGTCCTTATATGTGCTCCGTCAACGTCAGCATCTGACATTATTATTATCTTGTGGTATCTTTTAACTTAGTATCATCGAACTCACTACCTATACCACAAACCAAAAGCAGTAATCATATTTTATAGTATCAGATTGAAGAGCTTTTGTCTAATCTGGCTTTTTCTACATTAAGCATTTTACTCTAAGAGGTAGTATAGCTTGATTTTTGAGAGTTCCTACCATCTTTTGCAGAGCCACTGGCAGAGTCACCTCTCGACTATGAATATCTCAGATTTTGCAGGATCTTTTTCTCTACAATCAGATAACTTACCAGGTAAAGATGTACTTTCAAGTATACCCTTTCTTCTAGTAAGATCCCTTGCTCTTTTTGCAGCTTGTCTTGCCCTTTGAGCCCCCATACATATTTTTCTACTCATTACCCTAGCTATAGCAGGATTCTCCTCAAAAATATACCCATCTGTTCAACAGTTACTTGCTCTCACAGATGAACGCATTTGTGGATTTCAAGCTTTTGTTTTTGTCTGTCCTCATATTGTGGATCAGGTAACTTTACAGATATTATAGCTGTAAGACCTTCTCTTATATCCTCACCTGTAAAATTTTCTTCCTTTTCTTTAAGTAGATTATTCTTTCGAGAATAGTCATTTATAACTCTTGTAAGTGCAGCCTTTAAATCCTACAAGGTCATACCACCTTCTATAGTATTGATATTATTAGCAAAAGAATATATATTTTCTGTATATGCGTCAGTATATTGTATAGCTATTTCTATATCATAGCATATTCCCTCATCTAACTTATCAAAACATATTTACATTTTCAGTTATTACCTCTTTATTCTTATTAAGAGCTTTTTACATACTCTATAATACCACCTGTATACATGATATTTTCTTGTTTTTCTCTATAGTCCCATTGTCTTCCAGCGTACAGAGATACACCTCTGTTCAAAAAGCAAGTCTCTCTTAGTCTATGCTCTAATGTTTCAAAAACCATATATCAGCTTTCATCAAATATAGCTTTCACCAGGAACAAAGCTTATACAAGCACTCTTTCTTCAATAGGACAATCACCAACTCATTTCTATATCTCCTACTGGATTACCATATTCAAATTCCTTGTTTATATACCTTACCATCTTTTTAACCACAGCAGTAAGAGATTTTGAAAGTGCATTAACTACAGACACACCCACACCGTGTAGAACCACTCTGATACCTTGTATCCACCAGCGCCAAATTTACCACCTGCATGTAATACTGTAAGCACAGTTTCCAAAAGTAGATTTACCTGTTTTTGGATGTACCTCTCACAGGTATACCCCTACCATTATCTATTGACAGCTATACCGTCACCCTTGATCTATAGAGACATAAATATCCGTCACAATGTCCAGCAAGAGCTTCCGTCTATTGCATCTATCTACTACCTTTGTCAAAGTACTAGATGATGCAATCCCTTTGTACCAGTAGATCCTATATACATACCAGGTCTTTTTCTTACAGGTTCCAGTCCTTCAAGAACTTAGTATCTGCTCAGCACCATAAGTTACACTATTATTTTCTTCCATATTATGTCCTTTCATTTTATAAAAATATTATAGTACATTAAGCCATTAAATCAACTAACCTAATACGCTATAACCATCTTTATAAATTATTTTTAAATATAACGGCTACAAGCTAACAAAAATAATGAGCTCTTATATTCGCTTTTAACACGTATATATTATAACATAAAAATAGTATTTTGTCACTAAAAATAAAAGCCTTAAACACGCCTTTTTGATATAAAGAGTATTTTATATTTTCTGTTGTAATATAAAAAGTGGAAACAAGTTCCACTCTTTTAATAATTACTATTATCTACATCTATTGTGACTTTCTCTATGCTTTTTCGTATCATCATCACTATGATTATCAACTTCCTGTATCTTATCAGCACATTCTTTTAATTGTTTTATTATCTGTGGTGCTTCCTTAATAGTCTTTTTATATTTCATCTGATGTTCTAGTGATGCCCAAAAGTCCATAGCTATAGTTCTTATCTGTAATTCTATCTTTACATATCTCCTTATTATCAGACTAGATATATAGGCACTTTATTATCATATGAAGTGATGAGTATCCATTTTGGCTTTGACATATATAATCTTTACTTCTATAACTTTACATCCTCTTGATTAGCAAGTATTTCTGCTATATTATATATATCATCTATAAAACTACACACAACCCTTATACTCAGCTATATCTGTTAAATTTTTTCTTTATTGATTTTACAGATAATTCTAATCCCTTCTCAGCTGTGTTATACTAGATGGTAAGCCTACTTTTTACAAATTTATAGGATTTCTTTGGTCTTTACTGATATTTCATCGTTTAGTATCTCCAGCTTTGTCCTGTATTTTCTTTATAGCCGCCTTTATACTGAAAACATAAGCCTCTAAATTCTTCCATATGTGTAAGTATCTCTTCTGGCTCTTTGTGATATTATTGATAGTATTTTTGTCTATTTCTTGCACTTTATCCTCCACAATACAGTAAAGATTATTTTTATTTATAATTTTATTAGTATTTTTAAAATATTTTTAATTATAACTCATCTTCTATGTTATGAATCTTTTGGAAATACAGGTATATCTTGTAATCTTTTGCTCTATGGCCTTTATATCTCATAAGTCCACCTATATCAAAAAGTCTATTGTCTTTTTGTAAGAAAACTGTAGTTGGAAAATCTTTTTAATCCCAGATTAAGTGTATCTTTTTGTTTGTAATTATAACTTTATCCCTTTAAATTATATGGAACATAATCTATAGTATTTTTCTTTTGCATCTTCTTTACTTATAAACATGATAAATTCAAACATCAGCATCTTCAAAATCATAGTCTTTCAAATCGTCAAACATCTTGTGACGACAACTGATGACAATATGTCAAATTTCTCATTATCACTTTTGGTCTTTCACTATAAAAGGAATTTATTGCTTTTTGACTAGTATATTTATTTTTACTATCTCATATCTATAAGTGTTATCTCTTTTGCATAATTTTTATAAGTGTTTCTCTTCAATATTTTTGCAAATAATCTTCCCTGCTTATATAGTTTTACTATACTATACTCATTATCTTTATACTCAATATTATTAGATTTTTGGCATTATCTATAATCATCATCTATATTTTGTATAAAGATGAGCTCAAAAGTATCATATACTGTCATCTTCTTTCCGGTTTGATATGTTTTCTTTATATTTATTTTTATTTATTAATCTTTCTATACTCATGCAATAATCCTGACAATTCCGGCTATTACATTATGAGCAAGTATCTTTATACATTTTGTCTTTTTCATCTTAGCCCCTAATCTCAATGACAAAAATTCTATATAAGTTTTTATAACACTTTAAATATATCTTTTTACTAAATGTCAAACTTATATACTTAAAATTTATATACTTATTTCATTACAACTATACATCTTGAATACGATATTATCAATATATATATAGCACTGATTATAAAATTTTTCTAAACAAAAATGAGAGTATATAATATATACCCTCATTTGCAAAACCATTTATATATAAAATTAATTGAGACTCATTATAAAAGAGCTAATACACTTACTAAATTTTATAAAATTAGTAAAATTGTTAATTTAAAAATTAATTTTGATAATAATATCACATAATATGTAAACACTTTTTATATTTTTATGGTAAAATTATAAAAATTAAATTTTTTAAATATAAAAATAACTATTATGTATTAAATCACTTTTTAATTGTAATAAAAAGCACCTCAAAAAGGGTGCATATACTCCTATACAATTATAACTTAAACAATAACTTTTATTATTAACAAAGACATACTAGTTAACTCCCTAACAAAATTGCAGTGATCAAAAATATCGTAGTAAAAAACCAAATCTCATATACTATCTCCCTTCTATAGTTCGTATATATTTTTAAATCTCATACTAAGTAATCTTTTTATAATTATCATATAATAAAAATAACTCTAATTAATCAATCTATCATATTATTTTTATTACTAGTACTATCTTTTAACAAATCGCATTCATTACGATAAAAATAACAGAGTATATGTGCCCAAAATACATACATATAAACACCTATTTAACTGAATTATGTCTAGTATTTTTACCATATACTTGTAGTATGATATTACTACTATAAGTATATTTTGTCAATACAGTAATTTGAACTATTTTATATTTGTTAATTATATAGTTATTTTGAACTATTTTTAAAAATTTATTTTACTTTATAGCTTATAAACTCTTATTTTCATTCATTTTAATGATATTGATTGTATTTTTATTATTCTCAGAAATTAACTTTATTTTATTCAAGTACACTCTACATAAATAGCCTTGTTTTAACTCCAAAAATAATTTAGATTATTTATCGTACATAAAAACTCGCCATAAAATTATTTGGCAGTTTTTTAGTAATTTTATTTATCTTAAAATAATTCTGGTGCTTTTGTTATTTTTTAAGATCCTCATTCATTTCAAATATAAGGGCACTCCTGTTGGTAAGTTTAAATCTAATATTTTTCATTATCTATATTCAGTAGATATTTTTTATAAGTGCTCTTAGTGAGTTACCATGAGCTGCTCACTATTACATTTTTCCCTTCTTTTATTGATTTTGATATGTCGCTTTCCCAGTAAGGTATTACCCTTGCTATTGTATCTTTTAGACTTTCACCTTTTGCACATCTTTTTCATCAAGATTTTTGTATTTTGGATCAAATTTTACATTTCTTTCATCATCATCTTCAATGCTGGTGGTGGCACATCAAAAACTTCTTCTCCATATATGCACTTGTTCATCACCATATTTTTAGCTGTTTCAGCCTTGTTTAACTCCTTGTAATGCTCCATAATGTCTTTCATATCGAATCTCCAAGACTTGTATACAGTGTATGTGTAGTTCATCTATTTGTTCTAACACTAGATTTAATGTTTTTATAGGCTCTTTTGATATGATGTGTACGCTACATCAAACTCAAATCCTGCTTTTTAGCTCTTGTCCTGCTGCTTCTTCTTTTCCTTTGTTCTGATAGATTCACATCTTTTCCATCCTGTAAATCTATTTTCCAAGTTCCACTCACTTTGTCCGTGTCTTATAAGCACTAATTTCATACTAAACCTCCTCCGTATATATATAATATTACCATATATCTATATTAAGATTATAAATATTAAATTGTAAATTAAACAATTTAATACATAAATATTATAAGTGTATATCTTCTAACATTGATTATCATCCAACAATCTAAAATAACATATGCACCTATCTTTTCCATTTGATGGTTCTTCATTATCAGGCACAATTTCATCTTGGCCCCATCTGACTGTTCTTCATTATCAGGCATCGTAGGTGTATTTGGTATATTTTGATGGTTCTTCATTATCAGCACACTTCTCATCTTGCCCATCTGACTGTTCTCTTTATCAGGTATCGTAGGTGTATTTTGATGGTTCTTCATTATCAGGTACGCTTCTATCTTGTCCATCTGACTGCTCTTTTTATCAGGTATCGTAGATGTATTTTGGTTTAACATCACTATTAGTACCATCTACATTACTATTTTTCCTATTTGATTTTTCTTTTTGTAGTATTTTGTGATGATATTACATCATTTTTACTATATTTATTCTCTCTTTGACTTTATTAGTATCTATATCATTTTAAAAAATACAATCTTATCTACTAACGATTCTCCACTTAAATCTTATTATATATTTTTCTTTGTTTTCTCTTATATCATTTATATATATTTTATTTATGTATATGTTTTGAGATATGTTGTTATATTTTTAGTTTCAAGATAATTTATTTGCGTGCTGTACCTTTTTAATTTGTCTGTAACATTTTTGATGTCGTAATTTTTCAACTGTTGTAGGTTTATTATCTATTTCTAAAACTCTACATCAATACCACCATCAGCTATAAGTTCATCAAAATGTCTCACTAATATTACTTCTCTTTGTGTTGATATATATATAGCCGGTCTTACAAAAATCTGGATTCATTCATCAATTCTTTTGATAGTGAAATTTTTCCTGTACCTTTTATGTGTATCTTTCCTACTGAATCTAATGAATTAAATGTATGCGCTACCTCATCTATCATTACATTATCAACAGCAAAATAATTATCTACATGTGTTTTGGAGCATTTATATTTAACTCATCTAATACTACTCCACTCATACCTATACCATTTATCAGTCAAAAGTTATGCTTTTTGCATTTGTAGCATTTATTGTTATAGACTTTTTGAATATTTAGAGTTTATTTGTATTATTACCCGCATCTGTCTTTTATATTCAACTACAACATCTCTTGTTATATTGCCATCTACAATTATATGTGTATATCCGTCCTTTGTCAGCTTTTTCAAGTTCTTTGAGCATTCTTTACTATAATTTTACCTTTTTGACAGATTTTTATCTTGAGTTACCTCTACTGTAAAATGGATTTCATAAACCAACTATTTTTGACAGGTTTTTAGTTTTTAGCCTTTTTATTTTTATCTTTACTATACAGTTATTTTCTTTTATCAGCTTGTATTTTTATCTTTTTCTCATATTTTTAATATCTGATTGTTTATTTACTTTATTATTTTACACTATTACTATTTTTTACCTATATTTGTATTTATATCTACTTTTATACTATTTTTATCTATATTTTTATCTATATTTTTCATCCCTGGATGCGATGATTTGATGTACTACATCCTACTAGTAATATAGAGTAAAGTAGGTAAAAATAACCTTGAAAACTATTATATATAGCTTATATTATTACCTTCTATAAATTTCAAAAATGATTGTTCTAGCTTTATACCACAAACATCAATAGTATAAACAATATCTTAAAAACATAACATATATATATATATTATTAAACAATTTTATGATTAAAAATAATTATAAAAAGTAATATAATAATTACTATTACAATTTCTAATTGAATTTATATAATTTTATTGATATAATGTTAATTACATATTAATTACAATTTTTATTAATTTTATGGGATAAAGATGAAAATATATTGAATGAAAACAAAAATAAGATTTTATTTTTCTTTGTTTTTATATAACTATTGCTATTATTTTTGCACAAATAATTCCACAACTATATAAAATACTCAGATTGTATCAAATAGATTATACCATAATGATATAGTAGAAATAACTGATAATGCCTATATAGATGAAAAAGATGGTACGATATATATCACTACCTTATGTAGTAGATAGTGATACTGTTGATAAATCAGGTTTTGATATAGATATATCTTGATAATATGATGATATAAAAATAAATCCATAGCAGTATTCAGAAATATTTTGATTTTGATATAAAATATGAAGATAACATACTTGGAAAATCCATACTGCTAAAAACTATGTACCAAAAATGGTGGTGGCAAAGGGTATTATATAATAGATTTACCAAAATATATGCAAAATAATAAGATAACTATGCATATAATATCAAAACTAAATATAAGATACAGTTATATTATAAACCTTATGTGTAGGATTTAGAGCAGATTTTCTTTTTATCTTTATTAAAAAGAAGCAAAAGACCTTTTTGTATTATTTTTATTTGTAATTATATCTATTACGTCTTTTTGGTAGTATCTTTTTGAGTAGGAAGATTTGTATTTTTATCACATATTTAATATAGGTCTTATACTTCTTGTTTTGTAACTTACTATACGTTATGACACTGTTATAGGGTATTTACTTAGTGACTACAGGTACATAACACATTTTATACAATACATTATGAGTGTACTCATTATTTTTACTATTTTTAGAACTACAAAATCAAGTGTATCACCTATAAAATATTTGATATACTAAATAATGCTATAATTATAAGTTATATAATTAGATTTTATTTGAATATTTTTAGGTATATTATCTTTAAAAGAATTGTATTATTTAGATACTTTTCTTATGATATTTTGTATCTGTTATTTGCCTTATATCTATGATATGTTCAGTATCAAATCATGAAAATAGCAAAAGAACTATTATCTACAGTACCTATTTATTTTTGATTTTATATGTCTCTTTGTTTATATCTCTGTCAATAAGTCTGTTTTGAATATGAATATATCAATACTAATATCATATATTTATTTATACAAATAGTAGTTATATTAAGAGAGTATCAATATATACTAAAAGAAAAACGCTAATCAAGAGATGTACAAAAAGTTGCTTATATAGACTCCTTACTGAAACATACAGGTAGATATGCATTTGATGATACAAAAATTTAAAAAGGAATAAATAAACCTATTACCATTATGACTGCTGGATGTTAATAATCTAAAAATATATAAAACGATAATTTCTCCTTATGTAATAGGAGATAAAGCTTATAATAGCTGTAGGAAGATATTTACAACAAAATGTACCAAATAGCCTTATATATATCGTACAGGTGGAGATGAATTTATAATAATATCAGATAATATATTAGAAGAAGATTTTTGATAAAAGACCCAAACAGACATATAGTAGTAAATCAAGATGATGGTAAAACACTTGATGTAATTTATTCTATAGGTATGTGCGTATATAGACCCTAATGGAGATATGTCTATTGATATGGCTATAAAAATATCAGATGAAAAATATGCATGATGACAAAATACGTCTACTTGATTTTATAGTTGAACGGAGATAATGTAATATATATTAAATGGTATTTATATATATAATACTGTTTATTGTTACTATAGCTAAAACCCATTAAACACCTAATTCTCAAAGATTTTGAAAATCTTGAGCAAATAAGTGAATTGTCTGTACATACTATAGGTGAAAAATAATGAGTATAGTTTTTCTGCAATCACATCTGCACCTGCTAATATGTATATACAAGAACTATTTTGTAGATGTTGATTTGTCAAAGATAGATATTTAGAAAAACAAATCTTTTGCTATAGATTCTTCATATATGGATTTTATATGCTATATGGATAATAATATAATATATGAACAAACTAGTAGTAAAAATAATATAATATATAGTAGTGGCTCATATCATATTATATTATTAATTTTCCAAAAGATATAAAAGATAAAAAACTTACTAAAATTTATACCTACGACAAAAATATAATGAAAAATTTACTCTAAATAAAATAACTATAGGATATAGGAGTAATTTATCGTAGCACAACTATTAGAAAAAGATTTGTAAATATAATTGTATCATTTATATTATTTGTATTAGCTATTGTACTATATTTTTTATATCAATTATATTTGTTTATTTTGGTACACAAGCAAAGAGAATTATCAATATTTCTATTTTGTCTCTCTTTGTTTTTCCATATTTTCACTTGCATCATATAAATTCCACAAACTATATATTTTCACAGTATAGGATACTATTTTACTTTTTAAAATTCCTATCACTATTATATATACCTATATCTGTATTAAAACTTATGGATAATGTAATAGATGACAGATTTAAAAATCTTTTTCATTTATATTTACAGCATCAGTATCTTATATTATACAAATACTTTTGACATACTTTAAAAATAGTTGAATTTAAGGATAGTTTACCTTTTTAGTTCAATATTATCTTTTATTCTTATGATTATATGTTGTATTTGTGATATTATCCATCAGAAGAAAAACAACTTATAATATCAATATTACTCTATTTTATCAATATTTATAATATCTTTTATATATATATATTTCATTAGGACAATCTGAGATACATTTTTACTACTACTTAGTGCTTTAGTATTTATAGGTGTACAGATATACTGTGTATAAAAGCTACAAAAATATTATGAATAACAATGAACAAAACAAAAATGTATAAAATCATTAATATCATACGATACACTGACTTTTGTTAGGTAGTAGACGCTCATTTGAAGAACTTATATATAAAAGATAATCCAATAGATACTACAATAATAGTAGCAGATCCAACAATCTAAAAATGGATAAACGACAAAATGGGACACGCATACGGAGATATATTTTATTAAAGTAGAAGTATAAGAGATAATATGAAAGACTCTAAAATATATCGTATAGGTGGAGATGACTTGTAATAATTTTTGATTATATATTATCTGATGATGATTTTGAAAAATATAAAAATAAAAACTACTATATTTGTCAGATAGTAGACACATCTATATCTTTTGGTAAATGCACTATATTTAAAAGGTGGCTCTATTGATATAGATGAAGTATTTAGAATAGCCGATTATAATATGTATCAGGACAAAAATTATATATAAAGACTATTACACTAACAAAGTCACTCTTTGAATAGAGTGCTTTTATCTACACTAAAAATGATTAATATATCAAGAATTTTTAGGTATAAAAAGTGTAAGTGAAAATGTACCTTTTATAAACACTTTTTAAATAATGATTTTGAACATAAAAAAGAGATAGCGATTATGTAAATTTTTATATTGATAAAATTAGAACTGTTGAATTAATAAGAAAATTTTCAAAAGTAAACAAATTGTTTCCCATATATATATAAATAAAATAAATATAAGTCCAAATCTACAAATTTCTGATATATATCAGACATAATAATTTTAACTGACGAAGAATAAAAAACATAAAAAGATATTGAAAAATGGTAAAAGAATATCTGAGTATATATATCATTTATTAAATCGTCTTAAAGAAAAAGAAAGAAATAAACCAAACAAGAAAATTAAAGGAAAAAGATAAAACATCTCACAAAAATAATATTGAAAGATAAAATGTTATAACTAATTACTGAAATTTATATAGAGGAGCAAAAATGAATAAAGATTATAATTTCTATTTAGAACAAGAAGTATTAAGCGAATTTACATCTGAGATATTATCAGAATTTTCTAGATATTTTTATAGAAAAATGATATAGATATAAGTGATAAAACTAATCCTATAGTAATTATTAACAATAAATTATGTGAGTTAAAATTATTATTATATACAGATAAAATAAAAATACAGATGATTTAAAAGTTATAGAGGAAAAATTTTTATTTTCTAAAAAGTATACTAAAAGAACTATCTTTAAAGGTAGCTTACGTATGAAAGTTGAAGATTATAAAATAGAAGAATTTTGTAAAGCGTTTAAGAATATATTGAATGATACATTATCAAATAAAATACTAAATGAACAAAACTCAAAAGCATATTTATTAGGTGGACAACCAGGTGCTGGTAAAAAGTATATTGAATAACTATACTAAAAAGATTAATAATGATAATATAATAATTATAAACGCTGATGAATATAGAAAAATATCACCCCTAATTTTAAAGAAATAGAAAAAGAATATGGTATTTACTATCCAAAATATAAGGCATTTTCATCACAAATAACAGAAAAGTTAATAGATGAACTTTAGTAATCATATAATCTCATGTATTGAGGGTACTCTTAGGACTATAAATGTTCTCTATTAATACTTGCAATTTATTAAAATCTAAGGGATATAAAGTAGAACTTGATATTATGGCAAATAAAAGAAAAACATATCATCATCTATCTACCAAACTTAGATATTATAAATTTCTTCAAAAGGTATGATCGCAAAGAGATACCCCAAAAGAACATCACGATTTGGTATTTAATTTAATATGTGATAACTTAAATGAAATATATAAAGAAAAATGTATTTGATAGTATTAAAAATATTTGATAGACAGTTAAATTTATTATATGATAAAGAAGATGAAAAATGCCAGGTAATTTGTTGTATGAATTTTATACAAAGCCACATTCTAAATATGAAGTAGATAGTTTAAAAGATATGATAACTCAATTAAAAGAAGTTTATAATACTGATTATACCAAATATTTAGAAAATGGTGTGTAATAAATCCTGATAAAAATACTTTAAATATATATACACGAAAACACGCTAAGTAATTAGGCTATTCATAAGGGATAGTCTTTTTATAGAGGTATTTATTAGATTAATATATCAGTGAATATACAAAAACTACAAAATTTAAACTAACTCATAAAAAGATATTATTACAAATACAATACCTTAAAAGTAAATTTGTTCATAGTCTGAAAGCACCTTTGAATAGAGTGCTTTTTCATTTATTTTCCTAGTGTTTGTAAATATATAAGTAGTACAGATATATCTGATGGAGATATCTGATATTCTAGACGCTTGACCCATATTAGAAGGTTTTTACTTGATTTAGCTTTTGTCTTGCCTCTAATCTTAATCCTTTTATATTTTACAATCTATATTATCAGATAATCTTTTCTAATTTTTCAAAAATTTTCCACCTGTATTTTGTTTTTAATATATCCTTCATATTTTTGCTTCTATTTCACATCTCGTTTTTACTTCCCTTTAATATATCATTATTTCCTAAGCTCTATTTCATCCAATAATTTATACGTTACTTTTTGGACGTTTTAACAATTCATACAATGATATAGATCCAGTTAGTTCACTTTCTCCTCAACTCCTATTAATTTTTCATTAACTTGAGTATGCTTTTATTTTCGTTTCTTTTTAATCTTTGTATTTTCTTCTTCAATATCCTTATACTTTTTAATAAACTTTTTCATATCTTTTCATCATCTAGGCAAGATTATAATCTCTTCCTATTTGTGTCAATCTTTCATCTGCTATTATCTTGTCTTAGTAATAATCTCTATTCTGCCCTTGAAGTCATTATATACGATACGGCCTATTAGTACCTTTAGTAACAAGATCATCTATAAGAACACTCTATATAACTATTATCACGTGTAAGAATTAATTCATCTTTTTGTATTTTAGCTGCAGCATTGATACCTGCAACTAGACCTTGAGCTGCTTCCTCACATATCCACTTGCAGAATTCATCTGTCCTGCAAAATAAAGTCCACTTATTTGTCTCCAAAGTTGCTCTTTAATTGTAAAGGATCTCATACAATCATACTCTATATAGCATAAGCAGGTCTCATCATTTTGCAATTTTCTAATCCAGAAACACTTTGATACATTTGTAATTGTACCTCATATGCTAATGATGACGAAAAATCCTGTATATAATATTCTTAGTATCCAAAACCCTCAGGCTCTACAAAAACTGATGAGAACTCTTATCTGCAAATCTAGTAACCTTATCTTCTATAGAAGGACAATATCTCAGCACCAGCAATAGCATCCATATCCCCTCTAAACAAAGAAGAGCGTTTTTAAATTATCATTTATTATTGCGTGTGTAGTTAAATTAGTTCTTGTAAGATAGCAATCTACCTTATTTGTACCTATATCCTCACCTTCATTTTTAAAAGACATAGGCACTATACAATCATCACCTTTTTGCACACTCATCTGCTAAAATCTATAGAATCTGATGTATCCTAGCAGGTGTACCAGTCTTAAATTTTCTAAGTTTTATGCCTATATTTTCTATACTTTTTACTCAACTCATAAGCACCATTTAAGCCTAGTGGACCAGATTGAAAAATTAACCTCTCAATAAATACTCACTATCAAGATATACACCTGTAGCTATTATTACAGCTTTAGCATTATATTTTTGCACCTAATTTTGTTACTACACCAGTTATTTTTCATCCTCTACCAATAACTCTACAACTTCATCCATCTTTATATCAAGATTTTTGTTCTTCAAGAGTCATCTGCACATGATATTTATCTTTATCAGATTGTATTCTCAAAGAGTGTACCGCAGGACCTTTTGATGTATTTAACATTCTACTTTGTATAAATGTCTTATCTGCATTTATTCCCATCTGTCCACCCAGTGCATCTAATTCTCTTACCAAAATGTCCCTTACCTGTACCACCTATAGAAGGATTACAAGGCATATATCCTATTGCTTCTAGTGACAGTGTTATTACTAGAGTTTTTAGTCCCATTCTAGATGGTGCAAGAGCTGCCTCACATCCAGCATAGCCTGCACCAACTACTATAACATCATAATTACCTGCGTCAAATACTTTCTATATTATCCATTCTTATTACCTTTTATATTTCTATTATCATACAAATCATCTATTAATGTAAAAATTATTATAACAATATATCACAGTTAACATTTAAAAATTATATCAATTATTCATAATATTTTCAATAATAATATAGCAAAAAGCTACCAACAAAAATCTACAAAATAAAGTATGATAAAGTTTTTATTAAAGAAATTTTTTAGAAAAACTATTTCCAAAAATCTATATTTTTATGTTAATATTATTATTAGAGATATTTTATATCTTAATTTTTAAATATTTTTACATTAATTAAGGAGGTTTTTTATGAAAATGAAGAAAAATTATTATCTTTATCCTTAGCACTCTGCTCTTGTCTGTAGCAATTTTACAGGCGTACTTGCAAAAGATGTGTCTGATTATATAGTAAAACTTCAAGATGCAAAAATGCTAGAGATGGACAAAATCAACAAATACAATATGAATGGTGATTTGTCAAAAATCTGAATCTTTAAAAATCATACTACAAGCGTTAGATATACTGGCAACATACAAAAAACAGCTATTAACCTTTGGTATGATAGACGAAAAAGACTATAATCCAAACGTACTCAGCTACTAAAAAGATTTTTAGCTATGCTACTTTGAAAGCTATGAGCTATAAAAGATGCTTATAAAGATACAGAAAATATAGCAAAAACATTAGGATTCCTATCACAAAATGACGATATAAATTCTAAAATTACTAAATCAGAATCTATAGACTACATATTACAGCTCTTAATAAAGAGAGCTTCAAAACGCGCACATCTACTACTCTTGGACAATATCTTGTAAACAAAAGTTTTTATCAGAGATACTGCTAAAAATCTTGGTATATTACTAGATAAAAAGATGATGAAGACATATATATACTATATTTCAATGACTTTCATGGTAATATATCGAAGAAGTAACAGGCAAGAAAAGAAATATGGGTATGGCAGTGGTCGATATGTCAATGAACGTTACTAAAAACCATACAAATACAATAGTACTTTCAGGAGGAGATAACTATCAAGGTACAGCAGACTCAAATCTTTGACATTTGGAAAACCTGTATCATCTATGATGAAAGGTATGAAAATTACTGCATCAGCTGTAGGAAACCACGAATTTGACTCAGGATATGAAAAATATCTTCTTGGTCAAAAAGATGGTAATTTTTCTTATCTTGCATCTAATATATACGACAAAAACTAATACACCTGTAAAATGGGCAAAAACCATATATGATAGTAAAAAGGTGGATTAAATATAGGAATAATAGGTCTTGCACATCCAGACACACCTTCACTTGCAAAAAGAAGAATATACACAAGGATTTGAATTTAAAATCCTATAGAATCTGCAAAATATTGGACAGCTTATCTTAAAGATGGAAAAGCACAAGAAGGTAAAGTAGATTTAGTAGTAGCACTTACTCACTTAGATTCAGACCAAGACTCAAAAACAAAATGAAATAACAGGTATAGCTACAAAAACTTGCACAAGTAAAAGGTATAGATTTAATACTATCTGCACACTCACATAGAGCAGTAAGCGGAAAAAGTAAAATGAAGTACCTATATTACAAGCATATTGCTATGGTAGAGCTATAGGACAAGTAACTATAGATGTGAAAACAACAAAGTAAAAATCAATAGATACTAGTATATTTAATGGCGATAGTATAAAAGATTTAATAATTGCAGACTCAAAAACAGAAAAATTCTATCAAGAATTACAAAAAGAACTTGCACCTATAAAAATGAAATACTAGGCGTAGCAAGTGATGAATTTACACACAATAGAACTGACAAGGTACTGGTAACATTACTAGGTAGATGGGCTTGTGAAACTATGGCAAAACGTACAAACTCACAAATAGCTATACAAAATGGTGGTGGTCTTAGACGTACACTTGCAAAAAGGCAATATAACAATGGGAGATATGATGAAATAATGCCTTTTGATAATTATCTAGTAGTTATGGATTTTGAAAAAGGCTCAGACCTTGTAAAAAGCTATAGAGTATGGTATAAATATGCCAAATACTACAGATGGAGCATTTAGTGGTCTAAAAAGTAGAATACGACGATACAAAACCTTATGAAAAATAAAATAACAAAAATAACACTTGAAGATGGAACACCTATAGAAATGGATAAAACTTATAAAGTTGTTGTAAACGACTTTATGTTCACAGAGTGGAGACGGATATAATTTCAAAAACGCTGTAAATGTAAATGAAACATCATATACCCGTAAGAGATGTACTAGTAGAAGATATAAAAAGAACAAGGTACAATAACACCTAAAAAAATAGACTATATGACAGAAATATCAGGTATAAGAAAAGCAGCATAATAGCAATATAAATAAGGAGTTATTGTAAAATGGTAAAAATCATAACAATAACTCCTTATTTTTAATATATTAAGTATATTATTTTTATACTGATATGTCTTTTGTTAATTTGTAGAATTAACTCTACACTCTATTATACTTTTATTTAATTGAAATTTATAATTTTATATCTACTTATATGTTTTATTTTATATTTATTTTTATATTTATTTTTATATTTATTTTTATATTTATTTTTATTTCTATTTTTATTTCTATTTTATACTTTTATTACTACATAAATTTTTATTTTTATGCTATTATTATTTTACTACAAAATAAATATAAAGGTGGAATAATGAAAAATAATATCAATAATAATATCAATTATATTTTTATCTAGTTTTTCTTATGCAGATGAGCTATCATCTGATTTGAGATGATGAAACTACTATCAAAAATAAAAATAGAAAAATAATAATTACATAGTAACAAAAGCTATAATAAAAATATAACATATATGATGACACAAACGAAAAAGAGATGTACAAATAGAAGCAGATATAAGGTATCAGCATTTGGAGTACAAATATTACAAGGAAAGTACAAAGGACAAAATCTAACTATAAGACATACAATAGAAAGAATAATGCCAGGTTACTATGTATTCAAAAAGGAGATAAAATATTACTTAGAATAACTGAAGAAAATAATTCCATAAGTACAGTAAAAATTGAAGAAAAAGTAAGGGACACTCAAATATTTCTTATTATAGGATTATTTATCTTTCTACTTATATTAATAGGTGGATGGTATAAAAACCATATTATCTCTCCTAATTACCATAGCTGTAATAGTCTCTTTGTTATATACCCTATGATAATAAAAAGGATTTAATCCTATACTTTCATCTATAATAATATCGTTATAGCTATAATACTTACACTTTTTAATAATAAGTGGTAAAATAAAAACTTTAGTATCTATAATAGGTACATCACTAGGTGTTATATGTTCTGCATATTATCATAATATTTGGTAAGATGTCACATCTTACAGGATTATCTAGTGATAGTGCTATTTCTTTAGCATATATACCTAATTTTTAGAACTTTGAATTATCAAGGTATATTATTCGGTACTATAATAATAGGAGCACTTTGGTGCCATTATGGACGTTGCTATATCCATATCATCTTCACTATGGGAACTAACACAAGTAAATAACAATATTACAAAAAGAAATGATAATATCAGGTATGAATATAGGCAAAGATATGATGGGATCTATGTCTAACACATTAATACTTGCATATGTAGGTACCACTTTACATCTTATAATACTTTTATAGTATACAAAATACAATTTTTTGAAATAATTAATTTAGACTCTATATCAACAGAAATAATTAGAGCTATGGCAGGTAGTATAGGTCTTATACTTACCATACCTTTTACAGTATTTGTAGGTACTTATTTTTACAAATAATAAAAACACCCTAAATTAAAAATTATTATATCTTAATTTAGGTGTTTTTCTATATATCTATTTTCATTTGTTTAATAACTCTTAACTTTTTCTATATCATAAAAGACTAATAATATCATCTTCAAGTATAGCAAAAAGATGCTACACCATCTCTTGGTTTTGATGTAGATCCAGGGTTTTAATATTATTAAATTATTTTTCATCCCAATTTTTACGTGAGTATGCCCATGTACTAGTATATTACACTTACTTTTTGTAGCTATTTCTTCGTATTTTGCAATATGATTACAAAATCCATGTGTAGCATATATTTTTAGATTAGAAAAAGTAAATATACTATCATAATTACTTATATCCTTATTCATTATTTCAATACCATCAAAATAATCAGTATTTCCCCTCACAAAATATATATCACGAACAGTTTTTATATATTCGCTGATAAAACAAGGATAATCAACACCTATAAGGAAGTACATCACCAGTATGTATTACAGCATCATAATTATCCATATATTCTATAGCTCTTCTTAGTGAATATTCATCTCCATGTATCACTTACTAAAACCTATCTTCATTATCTTATCCTTACTGGTAATACCTATATGCATATAATTGTCAATATCTTCTGTTGTTATTATACAAGGGCTTACAGAATCTATTACTTTCATTATTATATAATCATTATCTATATTTTTAGAGGTCAAGTATATAATCACAGTTAAATGCTATTACAAAAATTTTCTCCCTCAAGATTTATATCCACTATCTCATTTGCTATCGCCAACTGAATCATTTCTTGAAGTTATATTCATCATAAAATCTTTTGTTTCCAATTTTCATGTTTATTATTTGACAGTAATGCACACGCTCTATAGCTGACTTAAAAATCAGATAGTTTTATTTTTACATTAGAGTTCATTCTCTTTTGGTATAATAGATTCATAATCTAAAAATTACCAGTTACCAAATTACTTGTTATTGTTGTTTCATCTATTATTACACATATATGTTTTTGATCATGTGCAAATTTTACAGACTCCACATTATCATCTATTATCTTAGCTATATCAGTGAAGTGTACTACCTTGTAATATAAATTTATGCTCATCAAAAAGACACATCTTCAAATTCCTTAGACATAACAACAAACCTAAAACCATCTATAGAAAACATAGTAAATTTATTGCCATTTATTTTGGAAAAATGTGCCATATAAAGTGGATTAGGATTGTTATTTGATATTGCATAGTTAGTTTTTAATATAAGCTCCTTAAAATCCTTAGAATCTACACCTACAAAAAGATGTTCATCTATATACTCAGGCATAGGAAAAATCAACGCAACTTATATATTTTATATTAAATTTTTGAATTTTGACATCTAAGCTCAATAAAATCTGTATCTTGTACAGTGTCAAAAATGTATCACATCATTAGGTAATTTTCTTACTATTTCAGATATTATTTTTGCTTCTATTACTAGACTACCCTCCTCTATATATCTCACAAGGTATACTAGTTTGTATACCAATTTCAAGATTATTTGATGCAAGTAATAGTTTTTCCTTCATATATTTCAAAAATATATACCTTTTAGTATATCCATAGTGTTTTTAGTAGCGACAGCTTTTTGTACTATAGATATAGCTTTTAGATAAATCTCTTTGCATTACTTTAAACTTCATAATATCCTCTTTCTTTATGTAGATTCATATATATATACAAGTATTTTATTACTTGATAATATATATCATTTTATATACTTTACAATATGTATTCTTTATATTATATAACATTTATTTATTAGATACAATTATTTTTGATTTTTATATGTAATATTATTTATAAGTATATACTTTTTGTTATTTGATGCTGGATTTTTCACTTTTATATATAAAAAGCAAAAATTTTAGTAGTAAAAGTAGTAGTAGCTGTTGATATGTGGATAAGTATGTTAATCATTTTAAAAATAATGACTATAGAATTTGATAAGTATGTGGATAAGTGTGTAATAATTTTGAATAACTATGCTACTTATCAACAATTAAAAATGGCTATACAATAAATTAAATTGATGTCATGTTTTAGTTTCTTTTTAACTCTTTCATAATTCTAGCTATTATTACATCTATATTATCTTTTTAGAATCAATATCTTCTTCTATTTTACAAGCGTATTACTGTAGTATGATCTCATCACCAAACTCTTCGCTCTATCTTACTTAAAGACATATCCATCATCTCTTTACACAGATACATAGCTATTTGTCTAGGATATGCTATATCTTTAGTCCTTTTTAGAAGAAAAATCATCAAATTTTTACATTGAACTGTGCACCTACTACTTCCTTTATATAGTCAGAATTTAGCGGTTTTTCTCCATTATTTTTCAAGTATATTATTAAGAGCCTCCATAGCCAAATCGTAAGTTATAGGTAGATTCATAAGATTTGCATACGCACATACTTTCTATTTTAAAAGCACCCTCAGTTCTCTTTATATTTGATTTTTACATTTTTAGCTACTCAAATTTAGCACATCTCTTGATACATCTTTTTCCATCAGAATCACATGTAATATAGCTACCCTAGTTTCTAAAAATCAGGGGCTTGTATATCTATAGTAAGTCCCATCTCAAATCTTGAACGTAGTCTATCTTCTAGTGTTGTCTGCCTTTTGGTGGCCTATCACTTGATATTATTACCTGTTTATTTGCATTGTACAAGTCATTAAAATGTATGGAAAAACTCCTCTTGGTAGATTCTTTTCCAGCTATAAACTGAATATCATCTATTAGAATAACATCTAAAGATCTGTATTTATCCCTAAACTCCTTGTTCTTTTTCTTGTATTGAAGTTATAAGTTCATTTGTAAAAGTTTCAGAAGAAACATAAGATACCTTACAGTTTGGATCTTTCTTTTATTCTATTTGCAATAGCGTGCATAAGATGAGTCTTACCAAGTCCCAACACCACTATATAAAAAGAGGATTATAGGCATTTTTGGGAGATTCAAAAGCAGGAGATCTCTGCAACAGATACACAGCAGCATGCTTGCTTATTTGAGCTACCTGTTACAAAAGAGTCAAAAGCATACTTATCTATAAGATTATCTTTTTGATGTTTTGGAGTTGCAAGTGGTTTTGACTTCACTACCATCTAGTACAAGTTCTATTTTTATATCATTAATGTCCAATTTTCATGGCATCAAATAGTTTCTTCAATATGATTTTCTATATTTTTCTTTTATGAAAGTATTTGAACACACACTATTGTGTATCTATAAAATCATAGTAAGTTACAAGCATTATTTGTAAAGAAAGTGTTATATTAGCAGATTCTTTATACTTATTAGGAATACTTTTCCATAAAAGTAAGACCATCCATAAATTATTAACCCCTATATTAAAAATTGTTGATAAATTGTAAAAATATGTTAATAAGTCTATAAATAAAGTTATTAACATATTACGATAAAAATATCCACAATATCAACATTGATTATACAATATTGTGGATAAAATCTTATAATATACTCATTATCCACATAGTTATCAACAATTTGTGGATAAGTATAAAGTTATTAACAGTTTAGTATAAATTACGACACTATATTATCAAATAAAATATTATTTTTCAACTACAATTTTTTATAAAGTATTAAAAATAAGTTTCACATTTTACATAAAAATAAAATCAAAATAACTATATATATAGTATAAAAACAATTCTATATTTTTGTACTTATATAAAATAAAAATTTTTTTATCTTACTATATGGCTTTTTATATAAAAAGTAAAAATAATTTGACAAATTAATACACACACATTATAATATTAGCATCGTTTTATGATTTTAATAAATCACTAGATTGTTGATCCTTACATTCATATATATATGAGGCATAGTGATTGTGTAGGTCAGAGTTGTTTAGAGATATGGGGTCTTATGCCCTTTTAGGGTGTATTAAATACGATTTTTACAAATAGAGTATTTTTATATAAATTATAAAAATAATATGCACCCATAACTACAAATAAATATTATGAAGACAATGAAAGGCGGTGAAAATATGAGCAAAAGAACTTATCAACCAAAGAAAAAGACAAAGAGAGAGTATGGATTTAGAAAAAGAATGAGAACTCCAGGCGGAAGAAATGTACTAAAAATAGAAGAGCTAAAGGTAGAAAAAGACTTTACAGCTTTAGTTTTGAAAAAGCCACTTAAACCAAATTAAGGTGGCTTTGTTATCTATTTATGCCTCAATTTATACTAATAATCCTTTTTAAGTACACACATATTTAATGAATAAAAATTCACAAAAATGTGATTTTATATTTGTTTTATAAGGATATTTAATACTAAACATACTGCAATACAAGTAGATATAACACATTTATTAGCATATTAACTATTAATTAATGAAATATATTAGCTTTGTAGTCAGATTTGTTGGTATAAAAATTATAGGAGCTTTTACATATGGTTTTGATATGATAGACAAAAATTCAAGTATATATATACTATGGAAGGTCTTTTGCCAACAAAACTGGTAATGTATTACATAAAAACAATGAAGAAAACTACAAATAGGTATAAGTATATCAAAAAGTAGGTAAAGCTGCAGGTAGAAATAGATTAAGAAGATTGATAAAAGAAAATATAAGATTAAGTGAAAATATAAAAATGGTTATAGTATAATATTTTTAGCTAGAGAAAAAGGCAGATGACCCAAATTTTGACACTATGAAAAGTTCAATGAACCACATATTAAGAAAAATGCGAACTATTAGATAAGGCGTATTATGACAAAAATAATGATTTTACTTATAAGATTTTTATCAAAAAATATATATCACCTTTGAAAAAGACCAACGTGAGGTTCTATCCTACTTGTTCTTTCTCTACGCCATACAGGCATACAAAAATATGGTAAAGGTAGTGTACTTTAGTATATGGCGTATACTAAGGTGCAATCCATTTTGCAAGGGTGGATATGACCCTAAAGTAAACAAATAGGAGGAAAGTTATTTTGGCTAATGTATCTGATGTTTTTCTGGATATATTCTAAAGTACAATATATCTAATGATTATGCACTTTCTATAGTGTTATTTACAATACTTACAAGATTGACACTGCTTCCACTTTACATTTTCACAGATGCGTTCAATGATCTGCTAGGAAGATGATACAACCAGAAGTAGATAAGATAAATAAAAATACAAAAATGACAAGCAAAAACAAGGAATGATGTTACAACAATTATATAAAGAAAATAATGTTAACCCCTGCAGCAGGTTGTTCTGCCACTACTTCATACAATTACCGATAATAATGGCTATGTATAGAGTAGTAGCAAGATCCTGTAAAATTTGTTTTTGCAGGGAAATTCATCATATATGCAGCTGCTGACAGAGGATTTTGGATAAAAAGTCTAATCAGATAAAGATATAATAAAACATAGGTGGAGTGAATTTACCATTTATATTACTCATATTATCAGCAGGATTCACATACTCTGCAAATGAAAAATGTCCCTCATCAAAAATCATCTAATAGTCAAGGTAGTGAAATGGCAAAAGTGAACCAATCAATGACTATGATGATGCCACTTATGATGTTATGGTGGGGACTTATGTCTCAGCAGGTCTAGTACTATACTGGGTAACAGGTACAATAGTACAAGTAATACAAACAATATTTTATAGGAAAAATACGAAGAAAAATAATGGCTAACAAAGCAAACAATAGCTCAAAATAGGTATATAAGGAGAGTATAAAAGCTGTGGAATATATACACCTACAGGAAAAACTAGACTAGATGCTATATCAAAAGCAATGGAAAAATTCTCAGTAAGTGAAGATAGACTAGATATACAAGTATTAGATGAAGGTAGCAAGGGTTTTTAGGTATAGGTGCAAAAAGATTATGTCATACAAGCTAGAAGAAATTAGTAGTAAAAGAAGATATAATAATAGATTATATCATATATATGCTGTGATGGATATAGATGTAGAAGTAGAAGTTACAGGAAGAGAAGATACACTACTAGTAGATATAAAAAGGAGAAGAAGCATCTGTACTTATAGGGTAGACACGCAGAAAAGTCCTTTGATGCACTACAGACTATAGTAAATATAGTACTTATAAAAAGAAACAGGTGAATACACAAGAGTAATCACTTGATATAGAAAAATTATAGATCAAGAAGAGAAGAACTCACTTATAGTCGTACGCAAAGAAAAATGGCACAAAAAGTTATAATAGGAAGAAGTATATCTAGATCCTATGAATCCATATGGAAAGAAGAATAATACACTCAGCACTTCAAGAAAAACGACAAAATAACTACATTTTCTGAAGGAGAAGATCCAAAACAGAAGAAGTAGTACTAGCACTAAAAAGAGGCGTATCAAACATAGATATGAACAATAGTAAAGTTAATTATACTATATTGTTTGTTTTAGGATGTGGATATATATTTATATATAGATATATCCATATTTTTAGTTGTAAGTTTTTATAATAATATAAAAAATTATTTTCCAATTATACTTGTTTTATAATGCAAAAATTAGTACTTAAGTATTATTTTTGTAAGAAATAAATGGTAAATACAATGAATTACTTGTAATAAAATAAATAATTTTCCACTAAAAATTATATTTTAAAATATGAAAAAGTGGTATAATTAGAAGATGTAAAAATATGGTAGAAAAGGAAGTGAGGGTGTATCTAAAAACAATTACGATTACCATAATATATATAGTAAATTCAAGATGGAGTACAATTAAAATTTTAAAATTTATATTTTACAAGGAGGTAAAATATGTACAAACTTATAAAAAAAGCATAAAAAGAATATTCAGCATTTTGTTGTCTATAATGGTATTTGTTAATATGCAGTATCCTTATTTTAAGTAAGAGCTGAGGATACTACACCTTTAAATACTATACTCAACAACAGAAGATAATCTAGCACTGAGAACTCCTGGTACATTTAGAAGTCCAGGTATGTTTAGAAGTCCAGGTGCTCCATCACAAAGAAACACAAATTTTACTGATTTTTGAGTATGATTTAGTATTACAAAAAGTAGTAGGTAATATAGGAGAATTAAATGAACAAACTGTCGATTTAGTAGATAAGGAATCATTTAATAAAGCTCTATATTACATTTAGAGACACCACTTAATATAAAAATCAATACAAAAATTAAATCTAGTATTAGGAAAGATGAAATCAAATCTGATATACCACTTCCTGATTATCCTTTAGATTTATCTGAGTTTGAGGCTAATGAATATACAGATAGTGGTTTTTACTTATAAAATAGAAAATGGTGTCGATGGAAAAACACCTTATTTTAAAAATGTACAGAAGATATTATAAAAAGTTCGCCAGAACCAATTAAATATATATTAAAATTACCTTCTAAAATTAAGGTAAATAATATCTCTGATACAAAGATACAAGTTCCTTTTAAAAATGGTGAGATAAATGCTACGGTTAATATATACCAAAAGGTATAACATCATCTATAGAAGGATTACAAGAGGCAAATAGTGTAAGATGGTTTGTAGAAAACAAACTTATTTTCTGAAGAAAATCCCAAATATTACTATAAAAAGAAACTATACCAAATCAAGTTATATTTGATGAAAGTACAATGTTATAGTAAAAATTAAATATAGACTCTAAACGGAACAGAAACAGTTGTTGAAGAAGTTGTAACTAGGTGTAGACAAGTCTATATCAGGAAATATAGCAACTATAACAATAAATAAGCAAATAGATTATCCTATCAGAATAGAATTTGTTACAAAAGTTAAAGAAGATAGAGTAGCAAACAGTACTACAGCTACAAAAATATACTGCTGAATTTAATGTAGTAGTACATCAGAGGCCGAAGTAGATTTCAAACCGGCAGATATGCTTGAAAAAGACATAAGAAAGCAAATTTTAATGATGATAAAATAAGTTGGACATTAAAGTTAAATTCTGCAAAAAGTGTAATAGAAGATATAAAGATTACAGAGCTTAGTGTCAAGTAACAAAAAGAAGATAATGTATATAAATTCTAATGAGTATACTCATAGATAGCAGAAAAATAACTATAAAAATATAGATAATGATAGAATTATAGAAGTTATTCCCCACAGAAGTTTCTACAGCTAGTGGCAAAAGTTTTGAAACATGAATTTGAAAAGAAATGATGACGAGAAAACTCATACTTTTCGAGATAACATATGAAACACCGTAAAAATAAATTGACTAATATACAGACAAAAATTTTGATAAAAATGTAGCTATCAACTACACTATCATCAAAAACAACATACTGCTAGCAGCCACTCGCTGAATTAGTAAAAATCTATGCACATAAAAATCAGTAAACGGTATATCAAAACAGCAGATGGATATAGGTCAACATGGAAGATATCTGTAAACTTTGACAAGATGATATAACACCTGTAGTAGATGATAGTATAAATTTACCAGTTACTGATAAAATATTAAAAAGATACAATACAAGTATATGAGGTGACTCCACTACAAGGATAGGTAATGAAAATCATCCTGATTTTTAGATATTGGGATGCACCGTATGAAGATATAGTAAGTCCTGATAAGTATACAGTATTCTGAAATAACAGACACTAAGAAGAAATTTTGATATAAGTTTTGAATGAAAAGAGTAAAAATCTTATATCATAAACTTATGATACTATGTTAGATTCACCAGATGATGTTGTAAATACTGCAACATTAGATAGTATCTCAGCGTCTGCAGGTCTTACAGGTAATACACAATAGAATTTTACAAATATATAAGAACTCACATAGAAAAATAATGAAACAGTATATGACGATTTGGATATGGGAAAGACAATGGTGTTTTATATCTATGTAGAGCCAAACAGATCACCTATGGAAAACATAGTCATAGATGATACATTTATATATAAAAGGTCTTACTATAGAAAAAGCGACATAAAATTTTCTGGTGAAACTATAACAGATGATGACTATACTTTGAGCTGATGCAACAGAAGGTTTCATATTAAAAATTAAGAAGCCTATCTCAAATAAATTGACGATAGAAACTACAGCTAAGTTTACTAGAAATGATAATACATCTCCTAATCAAAACTCATTTTCCAAATGAAATAAATGCTACTTGAAAGATAAGTATAAAGAAACAAATTCTAATATTACTAAAGTTGAATATGTAATACCCTAAAGAATTGGTTGATGAAGCATATAAAAATAATAGTAATATTTTCGGTTTACTTGATGGAGGTACTATTAAAGACAGGTTAATAGATTGGACTACAAATATAAACCATGCCGGAGAAAAATTACCTGCAAATACTACTGTAAAAATATATCCTATAAAACAAGATGCTTCTGATAATGAAACACAAATAAATCAAGATTATCACAAGATTAGTGATAATTTTAAGATATATCCATATACTCTTAATAAATATGGGGATATACTAATATGATCTCTAAGCACCAATTAACTGAAGGTGTAGATTATACAAAAACTGATAATGGGGACGGCTCATATACACAACATTTACAAATCCTATTGAAAAAGGATATTCTATAAGATATGAATCAAGTATAGAGACTAAGTATACAGATGATGAAAAAGACAAACACAGAGCATGATATAGACAATAAAACAAAGTTCAAAAATGAAAAATGAAATAGCTGTACCCATCTTCAACACCTGTAAATATAACAGCTATAGTGGATACAAAGATAAGAGAAGTATTTGATAAAAAGGTTCACAAAGTCCTTATAACCCATATAAAAATAAAATACACAGCAACATTCAACCAAATAGCTGAAAAAGTACCTCAAGGCACTTATATATATGACGTACTATCAGAAGAACAGGTATTTGAACCTGATTCATTAAAAATGAGTTATTCAAATGAAACAAAGTTACAAGATCTCAGATTATGTTGTAGAATATTCAATAGATTCAAAAAGCAAGATATGAAATGAAGATTAAATTTACAAAGATATAACTGAACCTATAAAAATAGAGTATACAACACATGTAAATAATGCCAATGCGACAGAATTATGCTATAAGTTATAAAGAAGATCCTACAGATAATGACGTAAAATGGTTCAAAAATTACTATTAAGAGAAGACCTAAGGCGACACTTATAGTACCAAAAAGGTGCAAGTGTTGTAAATATAAGCTATACTACTGAAAGTTGTTGCAAAGACGGAAAAATGTCCAGTTTTTCCACAAGAACTTACATTTGAAGTTATTGTAAAGATAGTGCTACTTCTCCTGAAAAATTATATAAGACAGTAAAAAGTAGAAAGAAATACTGAAGTACCCTATAAATATATCAGCAGATAAATTTGTAGAAAGTAAAAATTAAAACAAGATCCTGCTGCAAATCCAAAATTAAGAGAATTTGAAACTCCATACGAGACAACAGTAGCAGATAAAATAACAAATGTTAAATATGATGTATCACTAAACGATTATAAATTAAAAATAAAAATTTGAAGGTGATGTAGGTACTAGATTTAATGAGTTATTAGCACCTAATATTTCATTAAAAATACAATAAGAATAATACAAAGCTATACAGAGAAGATAGATACTACTACTTTTAAAAATAAGATACAAAATTTAGTAGCACTCTAATGAATATGTAGTTGATAATATAGATACTATAACAGAAGATATAGTTAAAAACTCTACAAATGATAAAGTAAAATTAGAAATACCAGTAGGTGATTCAAATTTAAAGAACTATAAAATAGAGTTATTATCTATAGATGGCAAGGCTACAACTGATAAAAATGTAAATAATAATGAGATAATACTAGATAAATGTGCTGAAAATGTAATAGTAGTTAAGATATCAAGACTGAAAAACACAGCATTACCCTAAAACAATGGACAGCACCTAGTACAGGTGTAGATTTTACAGATACTACAGTTGCAAATAGTAAAGACATATCATTAAAAGCAAAAAGTAACATTGACAAATACAGAAACAGGAAAATCAGTTCTATTTGAGGATATAACAGAAGATGTTTACTCTAGATAATAGCACCAGCTATACCTTATTATATTACACACTGCTGTAAGTACAGACTTCATAAGTGCCGAAAATTCAGCAGATACTACTAAGGTAGATGAGTAAATCAAGTTTTATGACAGAGACTGCAGCAACAAATACTGATGTATTATATACAAAAGGCTAAAAATTAAAAATTGATAAATATGAAGTAATAAGACAATATAACGGCACAGATATTAAAAATCTTTCTTAACAAAGATGTAACATTTACACTTACTGATAAGACTGATAGTAATATCAAAGCTAAATTTACTGTAAATGCACATACTCAAAACATATAAAGTAGTTGAAGATAACAGTAATCATAATAGATGTACAAGGAAATGTCTTATATGTAAAAGAAGGTCAATATACTCTTAAAGAAGAGAATATGAACTCTAATTATTACTATGGCTATATAGATTTAACTGATACCAAAAATATCACATCAAGCTACAGCAAATAATACATCAGTAGATGTAGATTTAGGTGCAAGTCAACCTGAAGATGTTTCAAAAAGACATAGTAATCACGCAGATTATAATACACTTAAAAATAATAAAAATGGGTGACGGAACACATCCCTGTAACAGGCACTAAAAATCGATTATTCACTGCTGTAAATGGAAAAGCAGGAGCCAAAATAGATGAAAAAGTAGTAGATGATGATGGAGTAGTAACATTTGAGAATATTTCAGATTCACAATATGGTTACAAGGAATTAGAAGCTTCTGATGGCTATATACTTGATACTAATTTTTATCCTATAATAAGAGAAAGTAATAAGTCTTCTAAAAACCTGCAAGATTAGTTATGAAGCAATTTGTAAATAAAAGAATAAAAATCAGAAATAGTAATATCTAAAAAGATGTAAGCAGAGACAAATATTTCAGTGGAGTATCTTTATATTGAAAGGTATAGTTGATGGTTCACGAGATGTATCTGATGTAGAAATCAAAAACTACTGCAATAAATGATGGTATTGCACAAGCTTCTATGGGATAATCTTGAAGTGGGCACATACAAACTGTATGAAAAATGCCTGAAGGATATACAATCCCTACATCTTATGACAAAGATGATGCAAAGTAGATGAGCATATATTTACAGGATATAAAGTTAAAATAACAGACAATATATATATACTGTAGATGACAACAATAAAGATACAGGAAAAATAGTAGACAACAAGAAAAATGCCACAGTTATATTAAACACTGCTTTAACGCTTAATTTTTGATGTGAAAAAAGACAAGTGCTGGTGATGATAGAGCTGATAAGAATAATCTATCTCTTCAAGGAGTACAGTATACACTTACAGAAAAACTAACACAAATATATTAGGAAAAATTTAGCAAGACAGTAACTACTAATCAAGAGGGAATAGCAAGATTTGAAAATATACCTGTTGGAGAATATGAGCCAAGAGAAACAGCTACATAGATCCATATAAAAAGGATACTGCTGTAACAACAGTAAAAAGTAGTAAATGATGACGGAACTGCAAAACTAATCGTAAATTCTCAAGAAGATACTGATAAAATAATTGAAAAACAAACTCAGTAGATTATGGAACACTAAAAATAACAAAAAACAGCAGGAAATCAAAGGGTAAAATAATGTTAAGTTCACTATAAAATATATAGCGGATATAAGCAAGGTACCTGCAACATTTTGTAAATGGTAAAAACTGCTCGCAATAACACAAAATTCAAATTCAAATTTTTGTAAATAGAGAATATACTGTTACTACAGCTACAGTTGATAGCGGAAAAATGGTGTAATAAAACAAAAACTTCCAAAAGGTATATATAAAATAACGAGTAGAAGCACCACAAGGATATAAATTATCTGATCCATACTATGTCAAAATAGATGGAAATAACGGTATAACCCTCTAACAATGAAACAACGAAGTAGAGACAGTAAAACTTACTATCATAAAAAGATACAAATGATAGCAGATTAATAAAGGGTAAAATTTGAAATAGAAAGAAAAATAATATAGACGGTAGCTATGAAAAACTGAAAAATACTGATAATACAACTATATTTACTACAAAATGCTGACGGTAAAATAGAAGTAAATGTACAAAAAGTGATATAAGAATTACAGAAGTAACTTCTGCATATCATTATGACAAAAATAGTTTAAAGTTATATGATACTACAGTAGAAGATAGTACATCTGGAGAGATTTTTAGTAATAACAGATAAGACTATAATAGCTACAAATAATAAAAACAAAAATCAAAATTTGTATTAAATAAGAAAAGCGTAACAAGAGATGGTAATTCTGCAAATTTTTGCAAAATGTAGAGTTCAAGTTATACGAAGCAGATGAAAATTATAAAAAGTTAGATGATAAAGAAGATTATAAAATTCACTACAGATGAAAATGGTAAAATAGAAGAAGAAATAGGACACAGGATACTATGTAGTAGAAGAGACAAGAAAAGAAGGATATACAGGTAATATGGTAGTGAAAGAAAATGGGTAGTAATATCATCAAATGGTCTTTCTTTTAATAAAGATATAAATGCTGACACAGATATAACTGTAGAAAATAAACCTATATATGTAAAATTAAAGATTAAAAAGTAAAAAGAAGGAACAGATACAGCTATAAAAGGTGAACAACAGCAATATTTGACAAAAATGACACTAAAATAGCTGAGCTACAAGTGGTACAGACGGTTTTTATGAATTTTGATGCAACCTATGACACAAATGGATTAAAACAATATGACGGTATATTATGGCAAAAAGGTCTGTATTATAAAGAATTAAATAGACCAAACGGATATTTCTTAGACGATAAGAAAAATAATATAACACTAAAAGATGATGAATCATTAAACGACACTATTATTTTGCAAATAAACAGATTCTTGGAGAGATAAAAGTAATAACATATTCACGCAACAAGATTACAAATGCTGAAGCAAAATCTTGGGAATATAAAAGTACAACTTCAAAAATTTGATGGTACAAATTGGCAAAAATCTTAGAGATAAAGTTTATACAAATGATGATGGCGAATTCTTATTTACAACGTTAGAAGAAGGCAAATATAGAGTAGTTGAAAAATACGATGATAATAAAGATGTATTAAAAAGGATATGAACAATTCGTAGAAAACAAGCTACTACTGAAAAAGGTGGAGTTATAACAGAAGTAGAGATAAAACCAGCATCATCTGATGGAACAAAGGTAAAAAGGAGTAACAAATCATACCGTATATATTCCACACGAAGCTGTTCCTTTGGTTCACTTACTATCGACAAGAAAGATACAGATGGTAATAACTTAACAGGTGTAGAGTTCGGATTATATGATGAACAAGACATAGGTACACTTATTACAAATGACGGTATAGCAAAAAAGAAAAATATTGTCTTTGGTAATTACTATATCAAAGAAGAAAAACGCCTAATAATATACTGATAGATGAGAGTAAGATTAACTTCAGTATAAATTATTCAAATAGAGATGTAGTAAAAGATATAGAAAATAAAAATTTATAGCCAATATAGTAGTAAAAGTAATTGACAGTGAAACAGGTGAACCTGTAGATAACAACGAAATAACAATTACTAATCTAGAAAAGAAAAACTACAGATACAACTGGAAAAGTAAACTATAATAATGTACCAAAAGGTAAGTATCAGATAAATATATCTAAAGTAAATCAAATTATATTCCAAATAATGAAGTAAAAGAAATAGAGATTAAAGATGAAGATAATAACAAAACAATAGAAAGAGGTATACGAACTTACAAAAGATAAGAACAGGTATAACACTGACAAAAACTGATGAAAAACAGGAGAAAAATTAGAAGGAGTAGAATTTGAACTAAAAGGAACTAAGGATAATAATACTACATCTATAGTAAAAACTACAGATGAGCAAGGTAGAATATTATCTGATAATCTTATATACGACACCTATACTATAAAAAGAAACTAAAACTAATGAAGAATATAGATTATTAGAAGATGCTATAACAGTAGAGTTAAAAGAAGAAAATCTAGTATTAAATGTTAAAAATACTAAGAAAACAGGTCTTTTTAGAGTTTGTCAAAGTAGACAAAAATAGCAAAATACCTTTTAAGAAATGCTCATATACAAATATATAAAGAAGATGAAAGTATAGTATCATTTGTTACAAACGAAAATGGAAGTGTGATATTATAGATACAAAAGATAATAATATCTATATAATACAAGACGAAGAAACAAAGAAAAATAAAAATAGTAATGCCAATAGGAAAAATATACTATAAAGAGAAATACAATCACCAAGAGGATATGAGCTTAATAACGAAAGTATAGAGTTTGAAATAACACTAGATACTGTTGCACAGGTGACGCTTGAAAATAGAAAAACCCACAACTAATACTGAAGGAGGCGGCGGTGGTTCAGATAGACCGCGAAGACCCTGATCCTACACCTGTAATACCAAGCATACCACCAAGTATTGAAAATCCAAACTAACCCAATACCAAACAACCTGACACCAAACAATCCAACACCAAATAATCCAACACCAAACAATCCAATACTCAAATAACCTCAACACCAAATAACCCAACACCAAATAACCTAACACCAAACAATCCAACACCAAATAACCCAACACCAAACAATCCAACACCAAATAACCCAACACCAAACAATCCAACACCAAACAATCCAACACCAAATAATCCAACACCGGTAAATGTAAAAATATGAACCAAGACCAAATAATCCAACAACAGACAACCCAATACCAGATACGAATATAACAAACAATCCAAAAGATAAAACGAATATAGAAAATATAAAAAGCTAGAAACTAAAAAGTATACACTATTGTAGACAAGCAAAAATCGTCCAATAGAGTAGCAAGAGTAGTAATAAAAAGATAATAAATTGGTCTTAGAATATATAGATGATCCGGATGTACCAAGAAGTGGAACAATAAAATATGATGGGATGATAATTCTATAGAGATGATAGAAGAAGATACACCTCTTTCTAATATTGATGAAGACAAAATTTTACCAAAAACAGGACAAAGTAGTGATGAAAGCAGAAAAAAATAGCAGTTTTTGTTTTGATGCTTTTTAGCAATCTATTTAAGAAGAAAAATAAAAATATATAAAAATTAATATCAAATAAATAACTAAATATTAAACTTATACTGAAAGATTATATAATATCTTTAGTATAAATATTATAATTAATTTTTAAGTTCTGTATTTTTAGTAGTTTATAAAATAAAAGCCCTAGAGTAAACCTCTAGGCTTTTTATTTTTCCATTATGAATGTATATTATCTTTCATCTGCCAGTATTTTTGCTTCATTTTTATTATGAGTTATCAATATAATAGGTATATTTTGAGATTTTTATATTTAACAAATCTTTTATATATATCTTCCTTTAAATCTTCATCTAAAGCCGAAAAAGGCTCACTCGAGCTAACAATATATCAGGTCTTATTATCATAGCTCTTGCAAAAGCAACTCTTTGTTTTTCACTCACCTGATATTTCTGACGGATATTTATCCATTAGATGACGAATTTTCATCATATCTGATATATATAACAGTTCTTTTTCATAATCTGTATACTTTTTATTTACACCAAAAAGTATATTTTCTTTTACGGTCATATGTGGAATAGGGCATAATTTTGAAATACATAACCTACATTCCTATCTTTTATCTTCATATTAATTATTATCATTACTAGAGAAGAATATCTTGTTATTTAGCCTTATATGACCTTTTATCAGCAGTTTTTATACCACTTATACAATTAAGTATTGTAGTTTTGCCTGAGCCGGACATACCCTGTATGGCTAGCTAGTCCATTACCAACGGTAAATTTTATATCCAGTTCAAAAACTCCAATTTTTGTATATCTACATCTAGCATATCTAGCAGTGTCAAGCATTTTTAATTTGCCTTTCATTTTATATTTTACAGCAATAGCTTTTTACTTATAGTACATTTTTATTATTATATAGCTCTTTTTATAAGCTTATCATCATCCATATTAAACGTATCTGTGATAATAACTATTTCATCATCATCTCACACCGGCAAGAGATATATATATAGTGGAGCAATACTCTGGATTTAGATTATTTGCTGATGATGTGGATATTAGACATAGTATTTTTATCTTGATATTCCATAGTTTCTATCATATCTCTTATATCGTATTGTATTTTATTTCCACTTTTACTAGTACGTTCTAATATTATCTCTTGCACAGATTTTATTTCATCTACAGCTAATTTTATCTTATCAAATTCTTTTATCATCATAATACTTTAAAAATCAAATTCAAATACACTATGAGTCAGCTACTATAGATTTTTGTATTTTCTTTTAAATCTCTTCGCTTTTACAAACTCTATCCCATCTACAGACGCATCATTATATAGCTTTAGTAATTTGTCAAGATCTCATACTTTCATCTTCAAGCTCCAAATCCAAAAACTCACACAAGCTATTCATACCTACAGATAGAGCAGGGGAAAAAGAAGTCTTTGGATGAGGAGAAAATCTTGAGAATAAGCAAGTCTTACACCTGCACGTCTAGATATTCTCTCCATTAGTTTTTACTATATCAAGATGTGATATATAAGTATATCGCCCATCTTTGTATACATTACTCTTATCATATTTACCTCTAACCACATAGTCCTACTGCTATTTCTTTGTTTACTCCCTACATCCTGTACATCCAAGTCTACAATCTTTTGTAAGTTGTTGAGCTTTTGCCTTTTCATTTTCTAATAAGATATGCTTTATCTACGCCACAATCTATATGGTCCCAAGGGAATATTTCATCATAAGCACGCCTCTAGTAGCATAAAAATCAATATCTAAAATTGCACTCATCAAAGGCCTGTACCCATAAATCATACTTGAAATAGTTCTCCCCATCCGTCCATCTTGCAACCAAGTTCATAGGCTCTTAGTATAGCTCTACTTTGTCTTCTATCGCCTCTGGCAAGTAAGCAGCCTCTATCCTAGATGTAAGTGGATCGACATGAAAAAGTGATATTTTTACTCTTTAGATTATCTTTATATAATATTGTTTTTCTTCATCTCCTCAAGAGAATTTTGACCAAACCATTGGAAAGGAGTAAAAGGCTTTGGAACAAAAATGAGATGAACTAAGAGATAGTAGTTCTTGTGTCAATTTGCCATTATGAGTATTCCTATATATTTCAAGAGCCGTATATCCAAGATTTCTTATAGCGTCCAAATCTCTCATAAGTTTTCATAGGGCAAGCCCTATCATAGAATATAGCTTACTCTGTGTAAGAGCTAGAAAATATCTCGTCATAGTATCTTGCAAATCCTGTGTAGTAACACCCTTGTTTATAACATCTCTCATTCTTTGAGAGCCTGCCTCAGGAGCAAAAAGTCATACCCGATTTTTACTTTTTGCACTTTTTCAGCAGTTTCTAGCGAAAAAGCCGTCTAATCTAAGTGATGGCAAAGAAATACTAGTTTTTTCAACCCTCTATGTACATCATTTAATCTATCTATAAGAGTATTTATATCAGAATAATCACTACTACTTAGAGATACTAGATATCTCTTCAAAACCACTATTTTTGTACATATCCTTAGATATTTTTTCAAGAGTATCTATACTTCGCTCCCTTATAGGTCTCATATAGCATACCTGCTTGACAAAATCTACAACCTCTAGTACATCCTCTAAATATTTCCAACATTATTCTCGAATGTATAACCTCTATATGGAACAATCAAATTTTTAGGATAAAAACTCTCATCAAAGTTTTCACTATTCTTTTTGATTACACTAGGATATTATCATATATAGGATTTATACACTTGAATGTGCCATCATCATTATACTACATCATAAAAAAGACGGTACATATATACCCTTTACATTTTGTGCAACATCAAGTAAAAATGCTTTTTAGAATAATTAGGAGAGTTTTATGTTTTTATAAATATCAAGAAACCTACCATCATCTGCTCACCCTCACCTATTTGTATAACATCTACAAAATCAGCTATAGGCTCTGCATTATATGCACTAGGCACACCTACTACTATTATAGGATAACTATCGTCCCTATCTTTTGAATAGTAGGGTATATTAGATAAGTTGTTAGCATATTTAGTATATTAGTGTAAGACATCTCATATTGGAGAGTAAAACCCAAAAAGTCAAACTCCCTTATATCAGATCTTGACTCTATAGAAAATAAAGAAATATCTTCCTTTCTCATCAACTCCCTCAAAATCTACATTAGGAGCAAAACACCCTTTCACACCATGCATAAGTTAGAGAGTTGATAAGATTATACAATATCTGCAAACCCTAATGACCTCATACCTATCCTCATAAAGTATCAGGAAAGGCAAATGCAAATCTCACATCAACATCATCCTTGTTTTTAATTACGCTATTTTTCTCTTTACCTGCATATATCTAGCAGGCTTTTCCACTTATTCAGTATTTTTATAAAAATTTCTTGTTATCCATTATATTTCCTTTGTCCTTAGTTAGTCCTATATACTTTTTGAACTTATCCTGTAGGTATATTAGAAACTCATCTATGTTTTTCACGATCTTTTTCTTATTACAGAGCATTGTCTTGCAGTAGCATATAACAGTATAAAAATCTTTTGTAGATATTACACTGTTAAATATATCATATTTAAGCGTAACAGAGCCATTTTTTAGCAGAGTTTTGTATAGTAAGCTCATCTGTATGAAAGCTATATATATTGTGCCCACGTAGCTCACCCTTGTCATACATCTTAGCTATACCATAGTACATACTATATACCTGAACTACTCTCATAATCATTACTATACCAAAAAAATATAGCAAAAATACTCAACTATAGTATTTATACTCATAGTGTGATTGACATAGTTTAGAGATAGAGTAACTATGCAAGATATCAAAAATATCATAAATATTTTTCTAAAATCAAACATATCTATGAATAAATATTTTTTTATAGTCCCTCTTTTTCAAGACTACTTCTTATTACAAAATCTGTACTTTTCATTTATTCCCCCATATTTTAATTTTCACTAGTGCATAGATTTTTATTATAGCATTTAACTATGATACTTTCAATTAAAAATGTACAGTAAATTACATAAGTATACAAAACAATAAACATTATAAATAAAATCAATAATATATAAAGTGAGTAAATCAACAAGTCAATAAATAAGTCAATAAGTTAAGATAGACTATTTTTAAATTAGTTTCAGGTGTACTATTTTAAGTTTACAATATATAGCACTTATAGTATATATTAGCAATGAAAAGTGATTAGAAAAAGATAAACAACAAAAAAGTATCTAAGGTGTAGTTGAATAAGAAAAACAGGCAACAAAGTATACTAAATAGATTTAGAGTAAAAACATTTTTTGACACTAAAGTAAAAACTAAGGTTAAAAAGTATATACACAAATAGTATGTAGAAAGACCACACATTATGTGTGGTCTTTTGTATAGACTAAAGTATATTATTTAGTTTTAGTATAAATATTATACTGCTGGTTTTTCAGCTGGTTTTTCAGCTGGTTTAACTTCAGGTCTCTTCTGGTTTAACTTCTGGAGCAGCTTCTTGAGTTGCTGTTGTTGTTGTTCCTTCAAGAGTTTTTCCTTCTTGAGCTAATTTTTTATTTCTTCAGCTGTAGCATCTTGTGGAAGTATAGTTACAGTTTTAGCTTCTTGATTCCATACTATAGTTTCACCTTGTTTTAAAACCAAATGCTTGAGCTATGTTAGCAAGTGGTAGGAATATTCTTCCTTCTTTGTTAGCTGGTTTAGTGAATAGTTTCACTGGAGAACCATTTACATACATAACATCTTTATCTATGTTTATAGAAACAACTACTTGATTTTTTTCTCGAAAGTAGCTGTTCTTGTAGTTGGATCGTAGTTTACAGTAGCGCCTATAGCGTTAGCTACGTATCTTACTGGAAGCATAGTTCTGTTATCTTGGATAAATGGAGCAACTTCGCTGTTTTATCTTCTCTAACATTAGCATTTACTTTCACATATCCTTTTTGGTCTATAGTAAATACTGTAGTTATTCTCTTATCATTAGCAACTGGAGTTACTGTATTGAAGTAAGCGAATGTATCTACTGTAGTTGCCAAGATCATGTCTTTGATCAACTGCACCAAAAGTTACCATCAAGTTTTTATTTCGCCGTATGGTACTGTTCTGTCTAGTGTAACAGTTATATCAGAGAATTTTATAGTAGATGCTTTTGTAGATCTTTCTGTCTACGTCTACATATAAATATTTGTCTTTTTACCGCTACCATCTAATGAGATATCTCCATCTACAACAGTTGCTTTAGCAGATTTGAATGTTAATCCAAAGTTCTTTTCAGTTGATTCTATTGTGTATCTAACTGATTTATCAGAAGTTCCGTCTACTGAATCTTGTAATGCACCAGCTTCAGTTTCTTTTTATTGTTATATCAGAACCTACTTTGTTTTTGAAGACCTATTTTTACTTGTGAAGTGGGTTAGCTACTGAGAAAGTAACTGGAGCTTTTACATCAGCTATTTGTACTAGTTGCTCTTTCACACTCAGCACCTTTTTACTTGTAAGAATAATTTACCAGTAAATCCGGCATCTACTACGAATGGTACTTCTAATTGAATTTACCTCTTGTTCCTTCTGAACTGTCATTTTCAGTTTTTAACAGAGAACTCTGAGCGTAGTAACCATCATCATTGTTTCTTTATTTTCTACTTCTACTGTTACAGATTTAAGACCCTGAAACATTTTTTCTTATTTACATTTTGTTTGCTTGTATAGAAGCATCTACTTCTTTACCTTTTTCATCAACGAATTTGAAATCTATATATCTGTTTGATAGTATAGAGTTTGCAACTTTTTCTTCTACTGTTATTATTGAATTGTATTTTTAGCTTCATCTTTACCAGCTATTACGCTTAGTACTTTGTCAGCTTTTACTTCTGTACCAAAGTCAACATATTCAGCAACTACTAGAGAGCTTTGTGTTAAATCTACATTTTGAGGAGTGCAAAGTAACATCTATTGGTCCAAATCTAGCATTTCTGTTTGGTTTTATTTTTAAAGATTCAGCTATTGTTTGTAGTTTGCTGTCATCTTGAGTAAGAGTTATAGTTTTGTTTCTTTCATCAGATGCATCTGGATTTTTCCCAGCAAAGTTAGCTGGTAATCTTAGAGTTACTTTTTGCACCAGAACCTATAGCCATTTTTGTTAACTCATCAAATATTATGCTAACCTCTTTTAGATTCTCCTCTGATATTTTTCTACTTTATCTACTCTTACTTTTACTTGAGAAGATCCTACCATAGCATAAGTATAATCACCAGCTGTAGCTGTAGATTCTTGTATTACTTTTTACTTTTTGTAGGGCCTACTGAGCGCCATCAAAGTCAACTAACATAGGTATTTTTATAGAAGAAACACTACTACCCTAATGGAGTAACTTCTATTAAAGTTCTGCCTATTTTTCTACTTTATAATCAGCAGTTGTAGTTTCTACATCTTTAACCATTCAGCGCCGTCACCTAATTCTAATTGGAATGGTCTATTAGGTTGAATACAGTACCTGTTCCGTTATCTACTGTAACTTTAAGAGATGTTCCAGTTGTTGCACTTGTAAGGTTTGTATCACTTTCTACTGTAACTACTGACTCAACAGTGTTTTTGTAGCGGCATTTGATTGTTGTGCTGGAACCAATGTAGCAGCCATCATAAATGCCATTAATAAAGACATTTTTCTTTTCATTGTTTGATTTCCCTTGGAATATTTGATTTTGATTTAAGACCATATTGTCTTATTTGTGTAAATATGCGTCTTTTTACTTTTATTTAATTTAATTACGGTAGTGATTATACCTTTTTATTTTTTTACTATGTCAAGGTATATCACATTTTTGTAATATAGTTGTAAAATATAAAGTAAAGTATACTATATGTAGTCTCTTTAGTGTAATTTATACACTAGATATACTTTTATATGTTACACTATGCTATTACAGTTTATATTATACTTGTTTTTGTTTATTACAAGTTACAAGTATATTACATAAAAAGTTCCAGTATATTTCTACTATTTGTGGCTATGTGTGTGATTATTTTTACTTGAAAAATGATGTACATTCTTATATACTTATCTAGCAAGTTTGTATTTATATAGGTTTTTAAGATTATTGTTGTAATATTTAGTAAGTTAAAGTTTATTGATATAATAAGTATTATAAATCATATTAGATAGAAATTATGAAATAATTAATACTTTAATAAATATAATATATAAAAATTATAAAATAATGCAATAATTTAATACTTAAATAAATATAGTATATAAAAATTATAGAATAAATATTAAAAATAGTATGAAAAATAACAGATAACTAATAAATAACCAATAAAAATAGAAAGTATAATAAATAATAGTAGATAAAAACAAAAATATATAACAAAAATAAAAAGTATAATAAATATAGTAAGTATTGTAAAGAAATATAATAAATCAAATCAATATAAATAATAGAACTTATAAATACTTATAATAAATATGGTATTTATAGATATTTGTTGTAAATATGAAAGGGAGTATAAGTATGATTAATCCTATCGCTTTTTCTATTTTTGGGAATAGATGTGAGATGGTATGGTATAATAATATCTTGCGGTATATTGTTATCGGGGTATATAGCCACGTTAAATGCTAAGGCTGATAATCTTAGTGAGGATAGTATAATAGATTATATTTTGTTGTCTTTACCTTTTTGTGTGATAGGTGCTAGGGCGTACTATGTTATATTTGGAGTATTCCAGCTACAAGGGTGATATATTAAAGATGTTAAATATTCGTGAGGGTGGACTAGCTATGCATGGAGCTCTCATATCCGGAGTGTTGGTGCATATTTTTATTGCAAAAAGAATATAAGTAGATTTTTGATATAATATGTGTATTCATACCTCTTGGACAGAGTATAGGTAGATGGGGTAATTATACAAAATTCTGAGGCTTATGGTGTTCCTACTGATTTGCCTTGGGCTATAAATGTGGATGGCGTTATGGTACATCCTACTTTTTGTATGAATCTATATGGAATTTTGCTTTGTTCATGATGTATCTTTTAGACACAAAAATTTGATGGTCAAATAATATCTTTATATTTTTATTATTTATTCTATAGGTAGATATTGAGTCTCTTAGGATTGACTCTTTGATGATATTGGGGCTTCGTACTGCTCAAATAACTCAGTATATTACTTATGTGTTTTGGTATTTTCATTTATTTTGTTGGGAAAAATAGGGGACGTATAGTGATATATGAGCATAAAAAGTGTATTGTTGCACGAAACTGTAGATATGATAAATATAAAAAGGTGGCATATATGTAGATGCTACTTTTGGTGGTGGTGGTCATAGTAGATATATGTTATCTAAGATAGATGATATGAGCTTGTATGTATTTGATCAGGATATTTATGCTACAGATAATGGTAGGAATAATTTTGCAAATGATAATAGGATACATTTTATAAATACTAATTTTGTAAATGTGAAATCGGCTTTGCAAGATATGGGTATATATGAGATAGATGGTATAAATAGCAGACCTTGGTGATCTTCTTATCAATTAGATACTGCGAAGAGGGGTTTTTCGTATATGAAAGATGCTCCTCTTGATATGCGTATGGATACCGGCTCTAGTCTACTGCAAGAGATGTAGTAAACACTTACTCAAAAGATGAGCTAAAAAGAATAATAAGGCTGTATTCTGAGGAGAAATGGGCTGATAAAATAGCTACTATAATAGTAGAAACAAGGAAAAACACCTATTAATACTACTTTTGAGCTTGTAAATGTAATAGAAAGAGCTATACCTAAAAACTGCGTGATAAGAACAAGCATCCGCTAAAAAGAACTTTTTCAAGCTATAAGAATAGAGACAAATAATGAGCTTGGAATATTGGAAAAATTTGTCAATGATGCTTTTTGATATGCTAAAAATTGGTGGTAGAATGTCTATAATAACATTTCACTCTTTTGAGGATAGACTTATCAAGAATATATACAAGGATTTGGTTGGTGGTTGTATATGTCCAAGCGAATTTCCTGTGTGTATGTGTGGACGTACTGAAAAAGCTCGTATAATAACTAAAAACCTATAATACCTACTGATGAAGAGTTGCAGGAAAATGCTCGTGCTAGAAGTGCAAAGCTAAGGGTAATAGAAAAATATAGGGGGTGGACAATATAAAAAGAAGATAGAAGATACAGGGAAAAATACACCTACTAATACAAGTAAGATAGTGAGAAAAATACAAAAGATAATACTATTAACAGATGCTAATAAAAAGCTGATAAAAATGTGGATATTAATGATAAAAATATAATAAAGATAGCAAGGATAAAAATATAATAAAAGATAAAAAAAGATAAAAAGAGGATAAGTATAAGCTAATCAAAAAGGATAAATTAATAAAAATGGGCAAAAAGTCTAAAATAATAAAATCAAAGGCTCAAAAGGTAAATGATAATTCTATAAGATATATATTTACAAAAAGATGGTGTTAAGACTACTACTATAATAATTTTTATTGCTTTTTATGCTTATGTTTGTAGTCTATAGATATACTAAGATATCTAATCTTAGATACTCTATAAATGAGGCTACTAAAATGGTAGAGGAAATAGAAAAAGAGATAAAGGTAGAAAAACTAAGATAGATGAAGCTAGTAGAAGTGATATAATAGAGGAAAAGGCTAAAAAGATTTAGGTCTTGTGCATATCAAACCAAATCAGAAGGAATATATAACTGTGGAGTAGGAGGATAGATATTGAAATCATATACTAGTGAGATGATAAACAATTTTTCAAAAATAAAACTGTCGTATTTGATGGTATAATAGTGGGTTTATTTGCGGGTTTTTGTATCTGTATTATACAGGTATTTGTTGCATTATCTTGAAAAAGATATGCAAGTATATATATTCTTTGATATTACACCTGTGTATTTAATAGCTCTTATTGTAATTTTATCAATATTTGGCTATGTGGTAGGTCTACTTGTAAAATGGGCACTCTTTAAGTAGTGGTAGTGGTATACCTCAAGTACAAGGTGAGATACTTGGACTTTTTAATATGGATGAAAAAGATAATAATATCAAAATTCTTGGGTGGTTCACTTGCTGTTATAGGTGGTCTGTCTTTGGGTAGGGAAGGTCCATCTATACAGTTGGGAGCTGCTAGTGGAAAAGTTGTATCAAAATTTATGCGTAGAGATACTAATGAGGAGAAGATATTAATAAGTTCCGGTGCTAGTGCAGGTCTTGCTGGTGCTTTTTCTGCACCCATATCCGGTACTTTTGTTTGTGCTTGAAGAGATGCACAAGAGTTTTGCTCCTTTTATACTTATTCCTGCTATCATAGCTAGTGTTATGGCAGATTTTATCAGTAAGAATATGTTTGGCTTATCGCCTGTTTTTCTTTTTCTGTAAAAACTCCTTTGCCTCTTTTTGACTATCATCATATAATATTGTTGCATATTTATAGGTGTGCTTGGTGTATGCTTTAACAAATCATTACTCATAAGTCAAAATATTTATAAAAACTACCTATAAAAATCAGTATAAGCCTATAATAGCTTTTTATGTTTGCTATAGTATTTGCATTTACTTTTCCTTATGTGTTAGGTGGTGGACATAGTGTAATAGAAAATATAGCTGATAATGGTGGCTCCATACAATTACTTGTTGGTATAATGATTCTCAATATTTTATTTACAGCCATTGAGCTATGCTCTACTGCTCAAGGGGGTATATTTTTGCCATCTCTTGTGAGTAGGTGGTGTAGGTGGAGCCTGTATATTACAGTGTTGCTACTAAGTTTGGGTTTTTGGAAAGTCATAATATTTAACTTTATAATATTGGCTATATCGGCTATAGCTTGCATCTGTTGTGAGATCTCTATACTTTCTATTATGCTGGTTACTGAGATGACAGGCTCTTTTGATCATATTCTTTCTCTTTGTATAGTGTCTGTAGTTTCTTTATCTTGTGGCAGAGGTATTGAAGCAAAAACCTATTTGATGAAGAGTTGCTTGAAAAGAATGTTGGAAAATAAAGCTATAAAATCTAACGGTATTGTACTAAAAAGAAAAGGTGTTATATGAGTTTGCTCCTGATTATAACTGTTGTATAATAGATAAGCGTATAAAAAGATATGAGATATACCTGATGGTTCTTGATGATGGCTGTGTCCAGATTTGGAGAAGAGATATTGCCAAAAGGTGATACTGTTATAAAATTTGGAGATATAATAACTGTAATAACTGATAATGAAAATTTGAAAAATGTAAAAGAATGATAGAATATAAAAAGTGGCTATTGCTATTAAGCTGTAGCCACTAGTATGTCAAAAAGCCTTCTCCCTCTATTTCTGATACGCTGTACACATATAAAAATGCTTTTTGTCTATACAAAAATCTCTTAGTAGGATGTATTGTTTTTGTCTAATACTGACATAAGTATGTCTTCACTTGAGTAGCCACCTTTTTGCCATAGTATATTGTAGGCCTCTACAGATACTGTTTAGTATAAATTCGTTTATTTCTTCTATTTTATCAGAGGTTATACATACGTTGTATATTAAATCAGCTACCATAGTGTCTATAAAAATGAGTTTATAAATACTCCTAGTATGCAGCATACCTATTCTTACACCGTATAAAGGCAAATGTAGCTGCCGTTATACAGCCATCACATATATAAGACCGTTGCCAAATGAAAGAGGTGTATATTTTTCTATTATCTTGCCTACTATATCACTACCACCCTGTTGATGCGCCACTATTTAATACTAATGATATGCCTGTAGCACTTATCAAACATACCAAACATAAGATTTATAAATAAATCATCACTAAATGGTGCTTTCATAGGATAGTAATTTTCTAAAAATATAAAAATCCTGAACATATGAGAGATGAGTATATAGTAAGTACTCCAAAAGTAGCTCCTATAGTGATTATACCTAGTATTATAAGTATGATATTGACAAAAATATATAGTGGACATAGGTACGCCTGTAACTGTAGACATAATCATTGCAAAACCTGATGCTCCACCTGCTATAAGTCTAGATGGTACAAGATGAGTGAAAGAGCTAATATAAAAGTACCTATATTTACCTGAATAAAATTCTTGATATTGTCTTTTGTAAACACCTTATTCATAATATCTCCTTTGTAATAACTATTATCACATATTTGATATAATATAAATGTCAATGTGCTAGTATATATTTTTACATATTAAATCTGACATAATATTTATTGTAGATAATTATCACATTTTTAAAAATTATTATATTACTTTTTATTTGACATCCCTGTCATGATGTTAAGTGCATTTTGATGCAACTCTTCTGTAACGCCTGAACAACAGATACTGTCCACTATTATTTCAATTTCAGGGAAAAACTTTTTATTGTCATAGCATTTACTATGACGCATATATCTGTACATACGCCTATAAGCGTGATAGATGTTATAGGTTCTTGTTTATTTATTTCCTGTAATCTATATATAAGCTCTGGAGAGCCAAAAGATGTTTTTCTATTACTTATGATTTTTGTGTTTAGTCCGTCTACTATACATCATGCCCATAAGTACCTTTTTATACAATGTTTTATGGGTAGTTTTTACCTTCCATAGTATCAAGATAATCTTCTTTGTGTGTATCTTTAGTAAAAAATTATTTTTCCGTCAAATGTGTCTATACGTTCTAAGACAATTGGCACTATAGTCTGTGCAGAAGTAGAGCCTAACACACCTGATACAAAAATCATTTTGCATATCTATAACTACAAGTATATCCATAAAACCTCCAATTAATATAAAAATAAGTATAATATCTTATGAAAAATCAGATTTTTAAAATCTAATTTTCAAAATTGTAATATAATATTACTATTATCAGAATAATGATACTACAAAAATATCCAAAAAAATAAAGTATTATTAAAAATTATTTCAGACAGAAATTTTTACAATCTCATCTAGTTTGTTATAATTTTTCTGTGATATATAGATAGCCTATCATAGCTTCAAAACCTGTAGCATAGTTATAATCTTGTACGTTTGCGTTTTTGGTGGGTTATTTGCACTATTTCTCCCACGCATAACAACTGATAACATATCATCATCTAACATATTGTTTTTCTTTTTAGAGATTTTATCATATCAGCTTGTACTTTGGCTTTTACGAGATTTATAGACTCTCTATGTAATTTATTTACTTTGCTGTATTTATTTTTAGATATTACATAGTTTTTACATATATACCTCCCATATACTATCTCCTATATATGCAAGAGATAGTATATTAAGAGCATTAACATCGTCTTTTAGATATTTTATTTAGTCCTATGTCCTTGACCATTGTGTACCCTTTCTTGTATCTTTTATTTCTATTCCATTTGTTTTAGAGTATCTCTTATTTCATCAGCCTTTTGCAAAATCTTTTATTCTTTTTGGCTTCATTTCTTTCATCTATCAGTTGCTCTATTTTTCTACATCTATATCGTTATCTTTAGTTGTTTGAGCTATATTAATTACTTTTTGTAAGTTCATTTTAGCATAGATAGAGTTTTTCTATGTTGTTTAGACGAAATTTTCGTTTATGTTTTGTATTGGCTATTTTCACAAGGTCGAATATAGATGTTATTGCATCTGCTGTATTTGAGATCATCGTCCATTTTTTCTATAAAGTTTTCTTTGCAGTTTTTGTACTTCTTGCAGAATATTTTTCATAATCAGATGAGAGCTTTATCATCTGATTTTTCTAGCTATAAATTCAAGGTTTGATTTACAGTTTTTATTCTTTCAAGTGAGCTTTTTGGCAGAATCTAATAAATCCTTGCTATAGTTTATAGGGACTACGATAATGAGATGTCAACATAAAAAAATCTAAGAATATCTCCACTGTAGTGCTCTAATACATCTCTTACTGTAAAAATTCCCTAAGGATTTGCTCATTTTTACATTGTCTACGTTTATATATCCGTTATGCATCCAGTAATTTGCAAATGTACATCCATTTTTACATTCACTTTGAGCGATTTCTGTTTTCGTGATAGTGGGAATATCAAATCTTGTCCACCTGAGTGTATATCTATTTGCTCCAAGGTATTTGTTACTCATTACTGAACATTCTATATGCCAGCCAGGTCTACCTTCTCCCCACGGAGAGCTCCAGCCTATTTCTTTATCTTTTTGCTTTCCATAAGGCAAAAATCTAGGACTTTTTGCTCTCATTTACTTGTATTCTTGCTCCTGATAGTAAATCATCTATGTTTTTATGTGATAATTTGCCATATTGTTCAAATTTTTACTTCAAAGTATACGTCACCATCTAATTCATATGCGTAGCCTTTGTTTATTAAATCCTTAATAAATTTCTATGATTTCATCTATATTTTCTGTTACTCTAGGATGTACAGTAGCTTTTTCTTATTCCTATAGCTTCTGCGTCTTTGTAGTATTCTTGTATGTATTTATCTGCAAGTTCTATAGGTGATATACCTTCTTCATTTTGCCTTGTTTATTATCTTATCGTCTACATCAGTAAAATTCTGTATAAATGTAACTTCATATCCTCTATATTCAAGATAATTTCTAAGTGTGTCAAATACTATGAATGGTCTTGCATTTCCTATATGAAAGTAATTGTATACAGTAGGTCCACAAGAGTACATTTTTACCTTGCCTTTTTCTATCTCAACGAATTCTTCCTTTTTCATACTAAGTGTATTGTAGATTTTCATTTTTGCCTCCCAAAAAGTCTATAATAGTATAATTTTGTATATTATATCATAGAAATAAAAAGAAAATGAAAAAGGCACCCTCATTATAAGAGTGCCTCAGAATTTATGAATAATAAATTATTTTTGTTAGTGTTACAGTTTTTGTTTGAGCGTCCCAACCTGTATCTACACCTACAGCATTAGCTATTTGAGCTACTGGTAAGAATGTTCTAGAGTCTTTTATTTCAGGGCAGAGTCAAGAGTTACTTTTTCTCCGTCAACGAACATAGCTTTACTACCTAGAGTAAGTATTATTTTTGCTGTTATCAGTTTTTGTAAGAGTTATTGTTTTATCTGCTTCATTCCAAGCAACATTCATTTTTAGAGACTCAGCAACAGCTCTTACAGGTAACATAGTTCTGTTGCCTTTAGCTATATGGTGCTACATCAAGAGTTTTAGCTTCTTTATTTACAGTATAGTCTTTGCTACCTATAACAAATTTTATATCAAGTGCATTATTAGTAGGAGTAGTTACAGGAGTAGCAGCATTTACATTAAATAAATCTATACTAGCTATTACACTATTAGTATCATTATTGTTCACAAGTTCTAATTTATAAGTACCGTCATATCCAAATCTATCTATAGATGCTAACATTACTAAATTCTATTTCAGAAGGTCTAGTAGATTCTGATTTTACAGAGAATTTTATGTTATCTTTGTCTATTGAAAGAGATTTTACATCTATGTTACCAGTTTTAGCAAAAGCACTTTTTGCACTAGTAAATGAAAAACCTTTGTAAGCAGGATTTACTCTTAATGTATAATCTCCTTTTGCTAAGCTACCTGGCATACTTTCTAAAAGAGAAAAAGTTTTTTATAGCTTGATCTTGAAGTCCAAGAGTAATTTGATCTGGCACTCTATTAACAAAGTTTATACCGTCATAAACGTCAGCTATGTTTGTAGATGTTTTATCTACACTTTACCATCAAATGTAGCCATTATACTTCCTACATAATCTTTTTAGGAGTAACTGTCATAGATATTTTCCATTTGTTTTTAGGATCAAGTTTATTTTTAAAGTCAAGTTCTACATAATCATTACCTACTTTAGATAATGAAAGAGTATCAAATCCACCTAATTGTTCTATTTTTACACTATCTTTATCTATAGTTGCGTTATTTAAGTATATTTCGTAAAAGGCCACCAGATATCATAGAATTTTCTACAGATTCATTAAGTGTGAACTCTACATTTATATTTTTTGTACCTTGTTATAATTAGATGACAAAGATACAGAGTAATCAGATATAGTAGCTATATCTACAGTTTCAGACTTATCTCCACTTATATTCGATGATATATTTACAGAAAGATTACCACCTTTTTGAGTTTTTCTATCTACATCAACAAAAAGGTGTTATGTAGAAGCTATCTTCATAATCTTTGTTAGTAGTGAGGGTAAATTTTAACACATTCTTATCTATAGAAGGTTTATATTTACCATTAATAGTAGTAAGTGCATTCCCAATTTGCACCAGCAGGCAATGTTAATTCAAAAAGAGACATTTTCAGCCCAGTCATCTTTTTATCTCTTTTATTTCTATTTTTGGATGCTTGTTGTTCATCCATAGCACCTATAGTGTTTAGTTTGTCTACTTTTTACAGTTTTTTAAAGTAGAATCAGCAAAACTAGCTGTGCCTAGCATACTAGCTGTTATAGCCATAGCAGACATACCTATAAAAATTTTTCATAATAATTCATCCTTTCAAAATTTTAGTAATGTATGAAAATTACATAACTATTATACCCACAAAAATAACACAAATAAAGGTTTTTATATTAAAAATTAAATTACAAAAAATATTTATTTGTAAAACTCACAAAAATAGAATAAATATTACTTCAAATCTTTTGCAAATAAATAAGAGTATAAATAAGAAATATATTTTTAGTTTTACAATAATAAGTACAACACTAATAAAAATTACTAAGAAATAGAAAATTCAAAATTATATAAAAATAAATTTTTGAATATATTTTTAAATACAAAAAGATAGATTTTTATATTTAAGCAGATAAAAATATATGGCGTATTTAGTAAATATTACTACAAATAAATAGTAAATTTGACTACTTTTTTTATATTAGGGATAAGTGTATGATAAAAAATATAAAAATGGTATGGTATATTCATAAAAATAACATTGAAAATATTGTAAAATAAAAATAAGAATAGAAAAACATAAAAATAATTAAAATAACGGAAAATATAATACAAAAACCTATTAAAAAGACTTTTTAAATTTATAAAAATGTGGTATAATGATAGAAAATAAATATGGATTTATATGCTACTAAAAAGTTAAATGATATACAATCTAGTGTTGATAATATCAAAAACTATAAGTTTATTTTTGCTTATTAGACAGTAATATGGTATATACGACATAGGATAAAAATATCAAAAACTTAAAAGTATGATGTAGATTATATAATGACAGATTACAGATTTAGTTTTTGTAATTTTGCATTATAATATTTATTTTTGAAAAATCATCCCTATATTACAAGTAAACATTACTTACTTATAAGTAGCTATGCGATACAGATACATTAAGTTTTTGATGCTTGATGTATGTGTATTGCATAGCCTATGGACTATGCTTACCTTTTTAACTTTATGAAACAGAGAAACGGTTAAGATTGTGAGAATAGCGTAAAGCTTTAAAATGTGAAAAAGCATTCAATACCAATGAAAGCTGTAAGTTTGTCTTAAACAAAAAGGTGTTTATTGTGTTAATATTTTAAGAAGGAAAAATGAATAAAGCAAATTACAATTTTTAAGATGGAAATTGCATTATGTCATTCTTCCAACTGACCTTTAATATCAAAATTTTTAAAAGGAGGATGAGTTTGGAAAACAAATTCACTAAAAGCGAATACTTAGCTTTATAACAGCTTTTTGTCATGATGATAAGTGTTTTAGCAAATAATTATGTTTTTCGCAGATAGTGGAGCAACTTTTCTACAACAACTACAAACTACGGTATCGTAAAAAGTAGTAAAAGTAGATGGTAAAAATATACAGATAAACACGCCAGCTGATGCGGAAAAGTACAAAAAGAGTTCGATAAAAAAATCGAAGAACTAAAAACAAGGATATACCATAATAAATTCCAACTTCGTAGTGACAAAACCAGAAATTATATATAGTAACACTACAACAGATGGCAAATATATGCTAAATGGAGAAGAATGGAAATTAGAAGACTCATATGGAGATGGTGTAGTATTTAAACTTGTAGGAACAGGTAATTCTAATAGAGGTCAGAGTTAAATATGCTTATTGTATAGAACATATTAACTACTACTAAAACTAACGCTCTTTACCAAAAATGAGGAAATGGAAAAACTTGTTCATGGTAACTTTGCAGCTAATGCTGACAAAAATAAGAAATTTGATCAATGCTACCACTGATTCAAATGGTAAAAGCTATAGTAACAAATGAAATTAAAAGCATATGTGGAAAGTAAATTAAAAAGAAGATCCATATGTTAAGGCCTTTCCTAATTTTTGGCAAAGGTTCATTAATTACAACAAAAATAGACCAAGAATTAAAAATTCGCTACTCAGCTATTAATATGGGAGTAGCGTGATGGAAAACCGGAGCACGTAAGTGGTGTGATAAGAAGGCCTTATACTTATATAGAATCTTATAAGTATAAAGTGAGTAATACTACAAATGCTTCTCAATATCTTGGTAGAATGGGTGACGGATATTTCAGCGCTATGAGAGTCACACAATATGGTGGAATATCTTAGAGCCACAGTTGGTGGTGGAAGTTCAGAGTTGATACAAGATGCCACTATAGATATAAGAAAAATGGAGATACAAGAAAGTGACGTATCTGACAAATTAAAAGTTGTATACGAGTATAAAACTCAAGGGACAACATTTGATTATACTATAAAAATGGTAAAAGTAGTATTGACAAATCAAGTAAAAGATATCAATACTAAAAATGGTGATGGTAGTTATAAATTCATTACAAAAATTTATATGCAGGAAATAACAAGCTAGCATCAAATCAAATGACTGATTTTAAAACTCAGAATTATCAGACGGATATATAAGAGAAGAGTTTTTGATAGATAAGACATCTACTATGTCAATAGGTAGTGTGAAATTAGAAATTCTTGCAGAACAAGCAAGAAAATCAAATAAATGCACTATTGGCAAAAGCGGGTATAAAACATTCACAAACTCTAGTAACTACATCTGCTATACCTTCTATGAGTTCTGTAAAAATCAGCAACAGCAACTGTAAAAAGAACAGATGCAAAATCATACAGCGTACAACTTATGAAAGTTGATGCAAGTAAGTTAGAATCAGGTATGTTTCTTCAGGTATTAGTGGAGCAAGATTCTCTCTAATAGATGCAAATGGAGTAGTACAAAATCAGGCATCTACTGATGTTAATGGTAAAAATTACTTTTAGCAATCTTAAAGTGGGAGCTTACACTATAAGAGAAGATGAATCTCAAGAGGATATCAATCTCTAACAGAACCTGTAAAACTTACAGTTGAGCAAGATGGTACAGTAAGAGCTTTTAGTAGATGGTAAATTATATTCATCTGACCAGCTTATAATACCAATTGTCAACACTAAAAAGAAATAGAAAAATAGAATTACTAGCAAAGAAAACAATGGATAGGAGTGTCTAGTGAAGAGGCTTCTAGAAAAACTGTTACTATACAATTATATAAAAGATAATGTATTAGTAAAAGACCAAACAAAAACAATAACAGGAAATAGTGAAGTAAGATTCACAGGTCTTGACAAAGTTGATGAAAATGGAAGAGAAATAGTATATGATTTAAGAGAAGTAGCTGTAGATGGCTTTTACAACAAGAAAAATTACAAGATCCTACTAATAAATATGTATACACATTCCAAAATACAAACAACTATGGTGAGATAAGTTTCAATAAAAACAGAAGTATCTACAAGTAAAAGCTGTAAAAAGGAGCTACAATCTCATTCTACAGAAGTGGACAAAGTGTACCTTTCTTAACAGGTATCACAGATGAAACAGTAGAATATCAAGAGTAGGAGCCACTGGCGATGTAGGTAAAATACAAGATAATGGTAATATCAAGCTAGAAGTAGGAAGATACTACCTAAAAGAAACAAATGCACCAAAAAGGATATACACTTAATCCAAATCCACAATATTTTGATATAACATCAGGTGGAGTAGTAAAATCTACTCTAAAAGATGAACTTATCAACAAAGTAAAGTATAAGAGCAACAAAAATGGGCATACACAGATCCTAAAAAGTATCTAATATGACATCTTCATTTAGACTATACTCTAAAGTACAAGGTCAAATGGAAGTTGCAACAGATCAGATAAAAACTCTAAGAGGTGAGGGCGAGGTAGTATTTGACAATCTTGATGACTCAAGATGGAAAATATATACTATACAATAAAAAGAAGAGTTAAGCAATGACTATGAAGCTATATCAAGCAGAATAGGAACAGATGGTTCTTCATTTGTGAACGCACCAAAAATAGAGAATATACTGAAATAGAAGTAGAGAAAATATGGAAAAATGTATCAAGAGAAAATTAAACAACAATGAATATAGAGCTACATTCGAACTGTATAGAGATAATAATGAGTTTGTAAACAGACTTACTATAACAGGCGAAGGCACAGGTACTTTTACTAAACTTCCAAAAATATAATAGGGATAACCAACCTTATAAATATGAGGTAAGAGAAGTAGGAGGAAATTTCATATCTGAAAGAAATGATGTCTCAGCTCAAAAAGTAGTATTCACAAATAAAACCTGCAAATACAGAAAAAGTAACACTTACTGCTGTTAAAAATGGCTAGTGTAGACAATGTGAATGGCTACAAAGCTACTACAATTATTTAGAGATAATAGACTAGTAGCTGGACAAGATCAGGTAATAACAGGAGATGGCGTAGCAGTATTTGCAAAATCTTGAAAAATATGATGAGAATAACAGAGCTTATAACTATGAGCTTAGAAGTTAATGTTGAAGGATTTACGTCTTCAAGAACAGTAAATGGTACAACATATAACTTTGTAAATACAAGAAATGCAGGAAAAACTTGACTTTACAAAAGTAGAGCTTTCTACACAAAAACCTGTAAAAGGAGCTACAATAGAGGTTTTACAAGGAAAATGCTACAAGACCTTTCTTAACTGGTATTACAGATGAAAGAGGTAAAAATAGTATCAGAGTACTGCAACAGGGGAAACTCATAGAATATCAGCAGATGGTAGAATTACTCTTGAAATAGGTAAATATTATTTCAAAGGAAACAAATGCACCGGAAGGCTATATTTTAAATAAAGAGCACACAATTTTGAAATCAAAAAGATGGTGTTGTTGTAGATACTCTTACAAATGAGTTAATAGGAAAAACATCAGTATCAGCTAAGAAAAACTGGGGCTATGTAGATCCTAGCAAGCTAAACAGTTATACAGCAACTTTTGAGCTTGTTAAAAACAGCCAAACAACTGGTATAACAAAAAGTGTTATCAGGTAATGGAACAGTAGTATTTGACAACCTTGATACAAAAAGATCAAGATGGCAATAACATAACTTATGATGTAGTAGAAGTAAACAGCCCTGAATACAAACAATACAAAGAAACTAGCATAATAGATGCTATAAGAAACTCTTTAACAAAACCTACAAATACAGATAAAGTGTCTGTAAAAAGTATCTAAAACTTGGAAACAAGTAGATAAATCAAAACTTACTAATGGACAGTACAAAGCTACATTTGACTTATATCAAAATGGTCAATCTATACTTTCAAAAAGAAGTAGTAGGCAATAATACTATAACTTTTTGAAAACTTAGATAAGTTTGATGAAAATAACAAACCATATATTTATACAGTTAGAGAAAGAGAAGTAGCTGGATTTGTATCTGAAAGAAGAGATAGAAAGAAAATGAAGTATCATTTACAAACAGACCTTCAAATCCTGAAACAGTAACACTTACTGCTGAAAAACAGTGGAAAAGGTGTAAAAGATGCAGACAACTATACAGCTAAAAATACAACTATATAGAGATGGACAAAAAGTAGAAGGAAGCTTTTAAAACTGTACAAGGTAATAATACAGTAACTTTTGAAAAATCTCCAAAAATATAGTGAAGATAATGTAGAGTATAGATATGAGTTAAAAGAAGAAAGAGTAAACGGCTTCTAGAGCCAGTTGTAACATAACAATGCGTATAAATTCGTAAATGAAAATATACGAAAATCCAAAAATGGTAGTCTATCTACAACAGTAAGTATAGATAATATATCAGCGAACTCAAAAGATGGTTTAGTAATAACACCACAAAAGCTGATGAAGTAACAAAAGTAGTAGATACTGTAGAGTATAAGAACCTAGTAGCAGGTGAACAATATACAGTTACTGGAACATTATACAAAGTAGTAAATGGAAGAGAAACAGATGTAATAGATACAAAAACTGAAACTCATACAGCAGATGTAAGTGGATCAGGCGTTTGGACTATAACATTTGATAATGTATCTGGCAAATTAAAAAGAAAACACTAATTATGTAGTATTTGAAACTGCAACTTCTGTAAAAATCTTATAAAAACAGATAATAATAGTGGTAATGTGCCAAATGCAAAACAAGTAGTAGAACACAAAAATCAAATGATAAATCTCAAACAGTTGTAGTAAATAAAAATATGAAAACCCTCAAGGAGAGTTAGCTACAACAGTAAGTGTGAACAACAAACAAGCATCTAAAGATGCAGAGTTGACACTAATACCACAAGAAGCTGGAAAAAGCAACATCAGTAGTAGATACTATAGAGTATAAGAACCTAGTAGCAGGAGAAGAATATACAGTTACAGGAACATTAAACAAAGTAGTAGATAATGTAGCTACACCTGTAGCAACTACTGTAGAACAAAAAGTAGCTAGTCGTAGCGGACAAGGTACATGGACAATAACATTTAATGTACCAAGTGGATTAGAAGAAAACACAAAATATGTAGTATTTGAAGAAGCTGTATCTACAAAAATCTAGTAGATAAGAATAATGATGAATACTCAGAAGAAAAACACGTAGTAAAACACGAAAATCAAACGATAAAGCTCAAACAGTTGTAGTATCTAAGAAAAACGAAAAATCCAAAAGATGGAAACTTAGCTACAACAGTAAGTGTAAATGAAAAATCAGCAAGAGCAGATGAAGAATTAACACTTATACCACAAGAAGCTGAAAAAGTGACAAAAAGTTACAGATACAGTAAGATACGAAAACCTAGTACCAGGAAAAGAATACATCAGTAACAGGTATACTAAACAAGGTAGTAGGAAATACAGTAACAAAAGTAGCTGAAGCTACAGTAGAAGTAACAGCAAGCAGTACAGGAAATGGAACTTGGGATGTAGTATTTAACGTTAATAAGCTAGAAGAAAATACTAAATATGTAGTATATGAAACAGCAGTATCAAAAGAAAATCTTGTAGATACTAATAACGACAACAAATACGACAAGAAGCAAGTAGTAGAACACAAAAATCCAAATGATAAAGCTCAAACAGTTGTAGTATCTAAGAAACACAACAATCCAAAAAGATGGAGAGTTAGCTACAACAGTAGGTGTAAATGGAAAACAAGCATCTAAAGATGCAGAGTTGACAATAATACCACAAGAAGCTGGAAAAAGCAACATCAGTAGTAGATACTATAGAGTATAAGAACCTAGTAGCAGGAGAAGAATATACAGTTACAGGAACATTAAACAAAGTAGTAGATAATGTAGCTACACCTGTAGCAACTACTGTAGAACAAAAAGTAGCTAGTCATAGCGGACAAGGCAGATGGACAATAACATTTAATGTACCAAGTGGATTAGAAGAAAACACAAAATATGTAGTATTTGAAGAAGCTGTATCTACAAAAATCTAGTAGATAAGAATAATGATAATACTCAGAAGAAAAACAAGTAGTAACACACAAAAATCCAAATGATAAAGCTCAAACAGTAGTAGTATCTAAGAAAAACGAAAAATCCAAAAGATGGAAACTTAGCTACAACAGTAAGTGTAAATGAAAAATCAGCAAGTGCAGATAAAGAATTAACACTTATACCACAAGAAGCTGAAAAAAAGTGACAAAAGTTACAGATACAGTAAGATACGAAAAACCTAGTACCAGGAAAAGAATACACAGTAACAGGTATACTAAACAAGGTAGTAGGAAATAGTAACAAAAGTAGCTGGAAGCTACAGTAGAAGTAACAGCAAGCAATACAGGAAATGGAACTTGGGATGTAGTATTTAACGTTAATAAGCTAGAAGAAAATACTAAATATGTAGTATATGAAACAGCAGTATCAAAAGAAAATCTTGTAGATACTAATAACGACAACAAATACGACAAGAAGCAAGTAGTGAGAGCATAAAATCCAAATGATAAAGCTCAAACAGTTGTAGTATCTAAGAAACACAACAACCCAAAAAGATGGAGAGTTAGCTACAACAGTAAGTGTAATGAGCAAACAAGCATCTAAAGATGCAGAGTTGACAATACCACAAGAAGCTGGAAAAGCAACATCAGTAGTAGATACTATAGAGTATAAGAACCTAGTAGCAGGAGAAGAATATACAGTTACAGGAACATTAAACAAAGTAGTAGGTAATGAAGCACACCTGTAGCAACTACTGTAGAACAAAAAGTAGCTAGTCATAGCGGACAAGGCAATATGGACAATAACATTTAATGTACCAAGTGGATTAGAAAAACACAAATATGTAGTATTTGAAGAAGCTGTATCTACAATCAACTTAGTAGATAAAGATAATGATAATACCCAGAAGAAAAACACGTAGTAACACACAAAGATATAAATGATAAGTCACAAACAACAGTAGTATCTAAGAAAAACGAAAACTAAAAGATGGAAACTTAGCTACAACAGTAAGTGTAAATGAAAAATCAGCAAGTGCAGATAAAGAATTATCACTATACCACAAGAAGCTGAAAAAGTGACAAAAGTTACAGATACAGTAAGATACGAAAACCTAGTACCAGGAAAAGAATACACAGTAACTGGAACATTATACAAGGTAGAAAAACGGAAGAGAAACAGATGTAATAGATACAAAAACTGAAACTCATACAGCAGATGTAGGTGGATCAGGAGAATGGACTATACATTTGGATAATGTATCTCGGCAAATTAAAAAGAAAAATACTAATTATGTAGTATTTGAGACAGCAGTATCAAAAAGAAAATCTTGTAGATACTAATAACGACAACAAAATACGACAAACAGCAAGTAGTAGAGCACAAAAATCCAAATGATAAAGCTCAAACAGTTGTAGTAAGTCCAAAACACAACAATCCAAAAAGATGGAGAGTTAGCTACAACAGTAGGTGTAAATGGAAAACAAGCGTCTAAAGATGCAGAACTTGAAATAACACCACAAGAAGGAGCAACAGTAAGAATAGTAAAAGACACAGTAGATTACACTAATTTAATACCAAATAAAGTATATACTTTAAGTGGACACTCAAATAAAGTAGTACAGACAGTGTTACAAAAAGAAGTAAAAGAAGTAAAAAGAAGTAGCTAAGAAGAAACAACAGTAGTAGCAAGTGCGACAGGAAACGGATCTTGGGATATAACATTTGAAGTAGAAAATCTAGAACAAGACACAAGATATGTAGTATTTGAAACTGCAGAATCAAGAGAGTATGTAATAGATACTAATAATGATAATAAACCGGATAGAAAACAAAAGTAGAGCACAAAAATCCAAAATGATAAGTCACAAACAGTAGTAGTATCTAAGAAAAACAACAATCCAAAAAGATGGAAGCTTAGCTACAACAGTAAGTGTAAATGAAAAATCAGCAAGTGCAGATGAAGAATTAACACTTATACCACAAGAAGCTGAAAAAGTGACAAAAAGTTACAGATACAGTAAGATACGAAAAACCTAGTACCAGGAAAAAGAATACACAGTAACAGGTATACTAAACAAGGTAGTAGGAAATACAGTAACAAAAGTAGCTGAAGCTACAGTAGAAGCAACAGCAAGCAATACAGGAAATGGAACTTGGGATGTAGTATTTGATGTAACAGGTAAACTACAAGAAAATACTAAGTATGTAGTATATGAAACAGCAGTATCAAAAGAAAATCTTGTAGATACTAATAACGACAACAAATACGACAAACAACAAGTAGTAGAGCATAAAAATCCAAATGATAAAGCTCAAACAGTTGTAGTATCTAAGAAACACAACAATCCAAAAAGATGGAGAGTTAGCTACAACAGTAAGTGTAAACACAAACAAGCATCTAAAGATGCAGAGTTGACACTAATACCACAAGAAGCTGGAAAAGCAAACATCAGTAGTAGATACTATAGAGTATAAGAACCTAGTAGCAGGAGAAGAATATACAGTTACAGGAACATTAAACAAAGTAGTAGATAATGTAGCTACACCTGTAGCAACTACTGTAGAACAAAAAGGGAAGATCATAGCGGACAAGGCATGGACAATAACATTTAATGTACCAAGTGGATTAGAAGAAAACACAAAATATGTAGTATTTGAAGAAGCTGTATCTACAATCAACTTAGTAGATAAAGATAATGATAATACTCCAGAAGAAAAACAAGTAGTAACACACAAAGATATAAATGATAAGTCACAAACAGTAGCAGTATTCAAGAAAAATGAAAACTCAAAAAGATGGAAACTTAGCTACAACAGTAAGTGTAATGGAAAAACAAGCATCTAAAGATGCAGAATTATCACTTATACCACAAGAAGCTGGAAAAGTGACAGAAGTTACAGATACAGTAAGATATGAAAACCTAGTACCAGGAAAAGAATATACAGTAACTGGAACATTATATAAGGTAGAAAACGGAAGAGAAAACAGATGTAATAGATACAAAAACTGAAACTCATACAGCAGATGAGGTGGATCAGGAGAATGGACTATAACATTTGATAATGTATCTGGCAAATTAAAAGAAAATACTAAGTATGTAGTATTTGAAACAGCAGTATCAAAAAGAAAAATCTTATAGATACTATAACGACAACAAATACGACAAAACAACAAGTAGTAGAGCACAAAATCCAAATGATAAAGCTCAAACAGTTGTAGTAAGTTCAAAACACAACAATCCAAAAGATGGAGGATTAGCTACAACAGTAAGTGTAAACAACAAACAAGCTGTCTAAAGATGCAGAGTTGACACTAATACCACAAGAAGCTGGAAAAAGCAAACATCAGTAGTAGATACTATAGAGTATAAGAACCTAGTAGCAGGAGAAGAATATACAGTTACAGGAACATTAAACAAAGTAGTAGATAATGTAGCTAGCACCTGTAGCAACTACTGTAGAACAAAAAGTAGCTAGTCATAGCGACAAGGTACATGGACAATAACATTTAATGTACCAAGTGGATTAGAAGAAAATACAAAATATGTAGTATTTGAAGAAGCTGTATCTACAAAAATCTAGTAGATAAAGATAATGATAATACTCCAGAAGAAAACAAGTAGTAACTACACAAAGATATAAATGATAAGTCACAAACAGTAGCAGTATCTAAGAAAAATGAAAATCCAAAAAGATGGAAACTTAGCTACAACAGTAGTGTAAATGACAAATCAGCAAGAGCAGATGAAGAGTTAACACTTATACCACAAGAAGCTGAAAAAGTGACAAAAAGTTACAGATACAGTAAGATATGAAAAACCTAGTACCAGGAAAAAGAATACACAGTAACAGGTATACTAAAACAAGGTAGTAGGAAATAGTAACAAAAAGTAGCTGAAGCTACAGTAGAAGTAACAGCAAGCAATACAGGAAATGGAACTTGGGATGTAGTATTTAACGTTAATAAGCTAGAAGAAAATACTAAGTATGTAGTATATGAAACAGCAGTATCAAAAGAAAATCTTGCAGATACTAATAACGACAATACGACAAACAACAAGTAGTAGAACACAAAAATCAAATGATAAAGCTCAAACAGTTGTAGTAAGTCCAAAACATAACAATCCAAAAGATGGAGAGTTGAGCGCAGCAGTAGGTGTAATGGAAAACAAGCATCTAAAGATGCAGAACTTGAAATAACACCACAAGAAGGAGCAACATGTAAGAACAGTAAAAGACACAGTAGATTACACTAATTTAATACCAAATGAAGTATATACTTTATGGACAATTAAATAAAAGTAGTAATAGACAGTGCAACACAAGAAGTAAAAGAAGTAAAACAAGTAGCTGCTAAAAGAAAGAACAGTAGTAGCAAGTGCGACAGGAAACGGATCTTGGGATATAACATTTGAAGTAGAAAATCTAGAAGAAGATACAAGATAGTAGTATATGAAACTGCAGAATCAAGAAACTATGTGATAGATACTAATAATGATAATAAACCAGATAGCAAACAAAAAGTAGAGCACAAAAACCTAAAAGATAAGTCACAAACAACAGTAGTGACTAAGAAAATATCAAAAATCCAGGAGAACCAAGTTTAGCAACAACAGTTAAAGTAAATGAAAAATCAGCAAGTGCAGATAAAGAATTAACACTTATACTACAAGAAGCTGAAAAAGCTACAAAAGTAGTAGATACAGTAGAGTATAAAAACTTAGTTGAAGGAAAGAAAGTTTATACAGTAACTGGAGTACTAAACAAAAGTAGAAATGGAGTAGTAGAAGAAATAGCTACAACAACAAAAGAGTTAGTAGCAAATGCGAAAAATGGATTCTTTGAGTTGAATTTGATGTAGCAGGAAAATTAAAAAGAAAATACTAAATATGTAGTATATGAGACAGCAGTATCAAAAGAAAATCTTGTAGATACTAATGATAATATACCTGATGCAAAACAAGTAGTAGAGCACAAAAATCCAAATGATAAAGCCTCAAACAGTTGTAGTAAGTCCAAAACACAACAATCCAAAAGATGGAGAGTTAGCTACAAGAGTAGGTGTAATGGAAAAACAAGCATCTAAAGATGCAGAACTTGAAAATCATCTACAAGAAGGAGCAACAGTAAGAATAGTAAAAGACACAGTAGATTACTACTAATTTAATACCAAATGAAGTATATACTTTAGTGGACAATTAAATAAAGTAGTAATAGACAGTGCAACACAAGAAGTAAAAGAAGTAAAACAAGTAGCTACTAAAGAAATAACAGTAGTAGCAAAGTGCGACAGGAAACGGATCTTGGATATAACATTTGAAGTAGAAAATCTAGAAGAAGATACAAGATATGTAGTATATGAAACTGCAGAATCAAGAAACTATGTGATAGATACTAATAATGATAATAAACCAGATAGCAAACAAAAAGTAGAGCACAAAAACTCAAATGATAAGTCACAAAACAACAGTAGTATCTAAGAAAAATAACAATCCAAAAGATGGAAACTTAGCTACAACAGTAAGTGTAAATGAAAAATCAGCAAGTGCAGATAAAGAATTAACACTTATACCACAAGAAGCTGAAAAAGTGACAAAAGTTACAGATACAGTAAGATACGAAAACCTAGTACCAGGAAAAGAATACACAGTAACAGGTATACTAAACAAGGTAGTAGGAAATACAGTAACAAAAAGTAGCTGAAGCTACAGTAGAAGTAACAGCAAGCAATACAGGAAATGGAACTTGGGATGTAGTATTTGATGTAACAGGTAAACTACAAGAAAATACTAAGTATGTATTATGAAACAGCAGTATCAAAAGAAAATCTTGTAGATACTAATAACGACAACAAATACGACAAACAACAAGTAGTAGAGCACAAAAATCCAAATGATAAAAGCTCAAACAGTTGTAGTAAGTCCAAACACAACAATCCAAAAAGATGGAGAGTTAGCTACAAGAGTAGGTGTAATGGAAAACAAGCATCTAAAGATGCAGAACTTGAAATAACACCACAAGAAGGAGCAACAGTAAGAACAGTAAAAAGACACAGTAGATTACACTAATTTAATACCAAATAAAGTATATACTTTTAAGTGGACAATTAAATAAAGTAGTAATAGACAGTGTTACAAAAGAAGTAAAAAGAAGTAAAAAGAAGTAGCTGCTAAAAGAAATAACAGTATGTAGCAAGTGCGACAGGAAACGGATCTTGGGATATAACATTTGAAGTAGAAAATCTAGAAGAAGACACAAGATATGTAGTATTTGAAACTGCAGAATCAAGAGAGTATGTAATAGATACTAATAATGATAATAAACCGGATAGAAAAACAAAAAGTAGAGCACACAAAATCCAAATGATAAGTCACAAACAGTAGTAGTATCTAAGAAAAATAACAATCCAAAAAGATGGAAACTTAGCTACAACAGTAAGTGTAAATGAAAAATCAGCAAGTGCAGATAAAGAATTAACACTTATACCACAAGAAGCTGAAAAAGTGACAAAAGTTACAGATACAGTAAGATACGAAAACCTAGTACCAGGAAAAGAATACACATTAACAGGTATACTAAACAAGGTAGTAGGAAATACAGTAACAAAAGTAGCTGAAGCTACAGTAGAAGTAACAACAAGCAATACAGGAAATGGAACTTGGGATGTAGTATTTGATGTAACAGGTAAACTACAAGAAAATACTAAGTATGTAGTATATGAAACAGCAGTATCAAAAGAAAATCTTGTAGATACTAATAACGACAATAAATACGACAAACAGCAAGTAGTAGAGCATAAAAATCCAAATGATAAAGCTCAAACAGTTGTAGTAAGTCCAAAACACAACAATCAAAAGATGGAGGATTGGCTACAAGAGTAGGTGTAAATGGAAAAACAAGCATCTCAAAAGATGCAGAACTTGAAATAACACCACAAGAAGGAGCAACAGTAAGAACAGTAAAAAGACACAGTAGATTACACTAATTTAATACCAAATGAAGTATATACTTTAAGTGGACAATTAAATAAAGTAGTGAAATAGATAGTGCAACAGATGAAGTAAAAGAAGTGAAAACAAGTAGCTACTAAAGAAATAACAGTAGTAGCAAGCGATACAGGAAACGGATCTTGGGATATAACATTTGAAGTAGAAAAATCTAGAACAAGACACAAGATATGTAGTATATGAAACTGCAGAATCAAGAAACTATGTGATAGATACTAATAATGATAATAAACCAGATAGCAAACAAAAAGTAGAGCACAAAAATCCAAAAGATAAGTCACAAACAACAGTAGTGACTAAGAAATATCAAAAATCCAGGAGGAACCAAGTTTAGCAACAACAGTTAAAGTAAATGACAATTCAGCATCTAAAAGATGCAGAACTTGGAATAACACCACAAGAAGCTGAAAAAGCTACAAAAGTAGTAGATACAGTAGAGTATAAAAACTTAGTTGAAGGAAAAAGTTTATACAGTAACTGGAGTACTAAACAAAGTAGAAAAATGGAGTAGTAGATGAAGAAATAGCTACAACAACAAAAGAGTTAGTAGCAAATGCGAAAAATGGATTTTTGAAGTTGAATTTGATGTAGCAGGAAAATTACAAGAAAAATACTAAATATGTAGTATTTGAAACAGCAGTATCAAAAGAAAAATGTACTAGATACAAATGGTGATAATATACCTGATGCAAAAACAAGTAGTAGAGCATAAAAATCCAATGAGTAAAAGCTCAAACAGTTGTAGTAAGTCCAAAACACAACAATCCAAAAGATGGAGAGTTAGCTACAACAGTAGGTGTAATGGAAAACAAGCATCCAAAGATGCAGAACTTTGAAATAACACCACAAGAAGGAGCAACAGTAAGAATAGTAAAGACACAGTAGATTACACTAATTTAATACCAAATGAAGTATATACTTTAAGTGGACAATTAAATAAAGTAGTAATAGACAGTGCAACACACAAGAAGTAAAAAAGTAAAACAAGTAGTGCTAAAGAAATAACAGTAGTAGCAAGCGATACAGGAAACGGATCTTGGGAGATAACATTTGAAGTAGAAAACTGAAGAAGATACAAGATATGTAGTATATGAAACTGCAGAATCAAGAAACTATGTGATAGATACTAATAATGATAATAAACCGGACAGCAAACAAAAAGTAGAGCACAAAATCCAAAAGATAAGTCACAAACAGTAGTAGTACCTAAGAAAAACGAAAACTCAAAAGATGGAAACTTAGCTACAACAGTAAGTGCAAATGGTAAAACAGCAAGTGCAACTGAAGAAGTAAAACACTGATGCTGATGAAATACCAGAAGTAAAAACAGTAATAGATACTTTAAAATATACTAATTTGATAGCTGGACAAGAGTACACTGCAAACAGGACATCTAAAACAAAATAGTAAATGGAGAAGTAGTAGAAACAATAGCAACAAAATAGAGTCAAAAATAGCTGATGCTAGTGGCTCAGGAGAGTGGACTATAGAGTTTGATGTAACAGGAAAATTGGTAGAAGATGCTCGTTATGTAGCATATGAAGAAGCTGTATCAAGAGATTTGTTCTAGATACAGATAATGACAATAGACCTGATAGCAAAACAAAAAGTAGAACACAAGGATCCAAAAAGATAAATCACAAACGGTAGTAACAAAGAAAACTCCAAAATGGTTTTTGTAAAAATAATCAAAAAGATGGAGATACTCAAAAACAAACAGCTGGAGCTACATTTGATATATATGCACAAGGTGCAGATGGCACTCCATCAGGTACTATTTTTAAGACAAGTATTCGTAGCAGAAGAAGGAACTCCAAATAGACTTGAGCTAGAGGAAAATATGTTGCTGTAGAAACTAAATCCACCAGCAGGATATGTATTACCTGAAAATGAACTTGATAGACAACACAAGTTTGAAATAGAGTCTCAACATAAAGAAGATTCACCTATAGAACTTGTAGTTTATAACAAGAAACCAGAAATACCACCTCCACCAACAACATCACCAATGTTATATCTTACAAAAAGTAGATGAGCAAGGAAGACCATGCAGGTGCTACAATATCAGTATTTAAACAAGTGAAGATACACCAATATTAACAGGTGTAACAAATGAAAAATGGTAAAAATAGACAAGGACAGCTACTCGATTCATAGCATTTGATATAGAAGCAGACGGTAGAATTAAACTTGAATAAGGAGATTATGTAGTAAGAGAAGATAAAGCTCCAAATGGATATGTATTAAATCCATTAGAGCAAAATAGTAAAAACTACAACTGATGCCAGGGTAGGAATAGTACAATAGTAAATCAAAAGAAGCACCAAAACCAATAAATGTTGTTGTTAAGAAAACACTTGACAAAATGTACAAGTGGAAAAACACCAGCAGATTATTCAGTAACTGTACAATTAGTACGAAAAATGGGTGTAGTAATAGATACAAAAGTAATAACAGGAGATAGTGAAGCAGTATTTGAAAATCTTCCTAAGAAAGATGCACAGGAAATGAATATGTATATGATGTTGTAGAAGTTGAAAATAGCGGATATAAACAAGAGTCTAAGGTAGTAACATCTAAAAACAGATGAACAAGTGGTATATGAATGTGAATGAGTAGTACCTCCAGAGGTACCACCGACTCCACCAAATACAGCAGATACACCACCGCCAACACCACCGACTCCAAACACTCCACCAACACCAAATACACCACCAGATAGACCAAATACACCACCGACTCCACCAAAATACACCAAACACCATCAATACCATCATACCAAATAACCCTAATGAACCAAATACACCACCAAGCACACCACCTGAGGAGCCACCTGTAACCAGGGATTGGAACCACACCTCAAGCAACACCAGAGGAAGTGGTAGTAGAAGAAGAAGATGTGCCATTGGCACCACCAATAGAAGAAATAGAGGAAGATGTACCTCTAGGCTACCAAAACTGGTTCAGAAGATACTACAGCAATGGGAATTGTATTACTTGGATTAGGGATTGATAGTATTGAGAGAGAAGAAAAATAAAGTGAAGAAAAGTTTTAAAAAGCAACAAAAAGTAATAAGTAACAAAATTTAAGTAAGAAAAGCTTAAAAAGCAACAAAGTAATAAGTAACAAAATTTAAGCAAGAAAAAGCTTGAAAAGCAACAAAGTAAGAAGTAACAAAAATTTAAGTAAGAAAAAGCTGAAAGAGCATACAAAGTAAGAAAGTATATAAAATTTAAGTAAGAAAAGCTTGAAAGAGCAATAAAGTAAGAAGTAACAAAAATGTAAAAGAAAAAGCTGAAAAAGCAACAAAAAGTAGAAATCGTATGTAACTAGGTATCATAAGTACGGATGAAAATCTAGTTACAACAGTAAGTAAAATAAAAACACAACTGATTATATATAAAAATAGAAATTAAAAGAATATTTGAAATATAGAAACTATAGATTAGGTACTATGAAATAGACACTATTAATTAGAAACTATAAATAGATGCTATAGATACTATAAAAACAAATAAAGTTTAAACACTGTTTTTATATAAAAATCAGATAATGTATTGTCAGAATTATTTAAAAATACTAAAAATTTAAAAAGAGTATAGAAAAATTTCTCCTTTACTTTTTATTGCTCAATATAAAATATAAAAATATTGATAAATACACTATCCGTTAATAGATAGTGTTTTGTAAAGTTTTTAATATATTAAAAATCTATAGATACTAATTTACTTGACGTATCATAGCGTATATCCATACCTAATCAAATCATCAAGTTTACATAATTATAGCTCGATATATTTATAGTGCTTATATTTTTGTGTAATATTAATCATCATATATATATACACAATTTTATTTTCTTTATATAATATCTTTGTATATTAAATCTTCTTTGATTTATATTCTATTTTATTCATAGTGTTGTATACATCTTTTCTGAATTTGTTCATATCAAGTCCCATATAGCTCCATATATGTTCTACATCACCGTGATTAGAGGCATAGCCTAATTTGTAGCCTCACTATGAGATATTATCACATTTTTGATGAGTGGATTGAGATTTAGATGTTGGCATAGATAAAGCAAAAGTAATCTACGGCATTATTATAGGTTGATAATACAAAGCTTTTGTGTAATTATAATCATTATCTATGAATTTACCTGAAGATATATATGTTATACTTTAGGCTCACACATTTCAACACCCATATAATTATTGTTAAAACTTCCTTTTATACCTTTACCACAGTGCCACCCTTTGTAATTGTATGGTAGAGTTTCGTATATAATATCTTTTCCTATGAATGCGTGACACGTTTAATGCCTTTTTATCCCATGATGTTATAAAAATTCATAGGTTCTGTACATTGCATCCTACAGAGTGTAGCATTAGTCCTTTTACATCCATGATTGTGCCTGTTAAAAAGCATTCATTATTAGTTAGATAGTGTTTTTGATATTCATATTTCTCCTATTAGTACTTAGTTCAATTGTTTTTATAAAAAGCTTGCAATTACTAGATTTTTCATTGTATTTTAGTAATTATAAGGTGAATCAAAAATAATATCCACGAAAAATCAATACTAAGTATAAAATTAAAAATGTCAAGACTTTAACTAATATGATGATATCATACAAACATAAGTAATAGCAATATATACAAGAAATACCACTATATCCTAAAAATAATGGATATTTAAAGTGTAAAAGAAAACAAAAATTTACGTAAATCTGATATATAGTACATATTATTGTTTGTTGAAGCTTATGTTGATGTGTGGAGGATGTTATGAAGACTTATGAAGATGTTGGAAAACTTGTAAAGATGAATCAGATGAGTTTGATATAGCACTTGAAGAAACAATAGATTCGTTCAAGCCACTAATTGTGAAATTGATGTAAATATTTTTAAAAAGATATGACGAAGACCTTATGCAAGATGCATAGTTGAGCTTATACAAAGGACTATTGATTATGATTACAAACATTATATATAAATTTCTGCATATATATTTTATGGAGCTTTTATTTTAGAAGAGTATATTTTAAGAATATATATCAAAATAATCATACAAACGATGAGTTATATGAAAATGATATTTCACAAAAATGATGTATACGATATAGAAATACAAAGTATAGTTGAAAATTTGGAAGAAAAACAAAGTTATATAATAGAAAATGTATTGGAAAATATTAAAAATTAGTAGCAAAAAGAATTAAATATATCTTATGTATATGCAAAGAAGATAAAAACAACAAGCTATAAAGATAATAAAAATCAAATATAGAGGGTAATATGCAAGAAATAGTGAGCGTTAATAGCCAATGTAGGATTTCCTATAGCAATTACATTATATATTACTGATGAGACTTGAGACAAAGATGGAAAAATTAAACGATAATATAGCGCAACTGACTAATGTAATAGAAGTGATGAAAATAATTAAAAATAATACATACCAAAATTAAAAATATGGGATATTATTTAATGAAAACAAGGAAATATATTTCAAAAGACGTCTTATATGTTAACAAAAATCAAAAACTAAAAAGGAGATTAATTATGAATAAGTTACAAGGTATAAAAACACTAAAATTTAAGTATAAATCAGGTATGACAAAAACAGGGTAAGGAAAAATATTCTTATAATACTATATCAAATGTGTCTAATGATATATCTGATGAGATAGCTTTGGGTCTGTTAGAATTAATAGGAAAGGTACAGGAGTTACCTTCTGAAGATGTACAAGTAATACAAAGCGCTATTTTGAAATAGCATAAAATAATTAATTACGCAAATACTACTATGGGTAAAAAGAGTATATAGAGGAGAATATATATGAATACATTAAAATTAAAAGTTCAGTCAAAAAGATAATAAACACTATAAGTATATGTTAAAAACTGCAACGCAAGAAGATATAAAGCATTGGGAGCTTATATATCTAACAATCTATGCTGCTAATGATGATGGTGTAAAGATAGATAGTTTTTAGGAGCTAGTCTAGATGAACTGAAACAAAACAAGTATAGAAAGATAGATATACCACTGTTATTACGGTGGTATATTAAGCATGGCTACTGCTTACTAAATTTGCATGATATTGTGTTATAATAGTAAACTAATAATTTTATAATATGATTTTATAGGGAGGGATTCATGCATTGTTATATCGATAGAAACACTGCCTTTTGGTGAAAACTGCTATATATTTTACGATGACATATCAAAAGAGTGTGCTGTAATAGATCCAGGTGGTAGTTATAATAAGATAGTAAATTTTATAAATACAACTGATTATGAAGGCTGTAATACTTACTCATTCTCACGCAGATCATAGGTGCATTAGAGAGATAATTAATTTTTACAAAGATATAGAGATTATAGGTCTAGAAGAGAAAAACTATTAAATAAACCCCTAATTATAATCTTACGGAAAAATTTAATTTAGAACATAATGCTTTTGAGTTACAAAATATGTAGAAGATGGAGATACTTATACAATAGGAGACACTGTTTTGGAGTTTATGGTTACACCTGGACATACTGTTGCTCTATGTGTATATTATCTAAAAAGATAATCTTATATTTGTGGGTGATACCTTTTGCAGGCTCTATAGGACGTACGGATTTACCAACAGGCTCATATGAAGATATGGAAAAATCTTTAGAGCGTTTAGCAAAGTTAGATAAAAATTTAATTGTATTATCGTAATATGGTGATTCTACTACAATAGGTAAAAGAGCTAATGTATAATCCATTTATGAAAAATATAGGTTAGATATGTTAATTGTAAATGATAATAATAAATATGATTTAGAGTTAAAAGATTTAGCTAATATGCTTTTTGCAGGTAGATATATATTCTTACAACAATGAAATCAAAAATATAAAAGATAAGAATATAGATGAAAATATACTTCAAAATAACAAGTAAAATACAATATAAAAGATATAATTTTATTAATAGACAAGCTGATAAAATAAAGTTATTACTGCAAAAATGATAATAATATATATGAGATGAGAGCAAGATATTGATTTTAAGGAGGTATATATAAAAATTACTTTTCTAAAGCCATAGTATTATGAAAATATCTCTTTGAAATGGGGGACTCTTACCGGTATACGTCCTGTAAAATGCTCAATGAACTAAAGAAAAATAATGTTGACACAAAATATACTATCTGAAAAGTATATGCTATCAGATGAAAAGATAAATCTAATACAGAATATATCTAGTACTCAAGATGAAATAGCAAAATACTAAAAGACGATATAAGTATATACATATCTATACCTTTTTGCCCTAGCAGATGCAATTATTGTTCTTTTTCAGTATAGACATAAAATCTGAGTATATATATAAAAAGACTATCTAAAAATCTTGATATAGAAATACACACACTGCTCTCACCATATTTTAAAAACAAAAATATAACTAGTATATATGTAGTGGTGGAACATCATCTCTTGATAGTGCGGAACTTGATATATGATATAATAAATAATAATTTTGAATTAAAAATATAAAGGAATTTACATTTGAAAGCTGGAAGAGAGATACTTTTGACAAAGGAAAAGCTAGATATAATATACAAGAATAAAGTAAATAGAATATCTATAAATCCTCAAACTATGAATGATGCTACTCTTTGTAAAAATAGGAAGATTACACGATAAAGTAAGCAAGTAGAAGATATATTTAATATAGCAAGACAGGTAGGTTTTGATAATATAAATATGGATATGATATTGTGCTCTGCTGATGAAACTATAGAAGATATGAGATGACAGTATAGATAAGATATATCTCTTTAAATCCTGAAAGTATTACTGTACATTGTCTGGCAACAAAAAGGCATCTGATATAAATACATTAAAAGACTACATCTATGGAAATATTCGATTTTATGCAGGAAATAACGGATAAATTAAACAAAAATCTTATTATCCACTACTATTTATACAGACATATGTTAGAAAATGGAGAAAATATAGGATATTCAAAAAGAAGGGGAAAAATACTGTCTATATATAATGTGGCTATGATGGATGAAATGCAAAAGGTCATAGCTTATGCAGGCTCATCTAGTAAAAATAATAAATAAATCAAACAATCAAATAGATCGTATACCGAACTATAAAGATTTAATATTATTATATAATAACAATATAGATGAAATGATAAAAGAAAGGAATATCTAAGATGAAAACATTACAAAAAGTAACTGGTACTCAAGATTTCTTCCCACAAGATTTAGCAAAATAGATTATGTTACAAAAGCATTCAAAAGATATATGTGCGACATTTGATTACATATGAATATGCAACACCCTACTTTTGAGTATGACATCAGTATTTTACAAGAGGTATAGGAGAAACTACTGATATAGTTAATAAAGAGATGTTTACATTTTACCTAGAGAAAATCAAAAAGAAGATGAGAGTATAACACTAAAACCTGAAGGTACAGCATCAATAGTTAGATTATCAATCAGTACAAGCTAAATAGTAAAAACCTCCCTATAAAATATTTTATAATACTCCTTGTTTTAGAAATGAAAAGAAAATCAAAAAGGAAGATTTAAAGAGTTTCATCAATTTGGTATAGAGGTACTCTGGTTCTAATTTGCTCTAGCGTAGATGCAGAGGTAATACATGCTTGCATATAGATGGAAAAATTGGGTATAATAGATGACATATCATTAGAAATAAACTCTGTGGGTAGTTTTTTGAAAGTAGAAAAGTTTATAATGAAAAATTAAGAGAATATCTAAAACCGGAGCTTTGAAAATCTATGTGATACTTGCAAAAGAAAGATATGAAAAGAACCCTATGCGTATAATAGATTGTAAGGAAAAGCAATGTGAGGAAATAACAAAAATGCACCTCTTATGATAGACAACCTATCTGAAAATGTGAGAGAACATTTTTGAAAAAGTAAAAACTGCTTGATGTTGCAGGTGTAAAATATAGATAAATCCTAATATAGTAAAGGGGCTTAGATTATTATACAAATACAGCTTTTGAGTTTGTATCAAAAGATATAGGTTACAATCTACTGTATGTGTGAGGAGGTAGATATGATGGTCTTGTTAAGGAGCTTGCGGTGCAGATATAAAGTGGCGTTGGATTCGGACTTGGTATAGAGGCGTCTTGTTATGACTTCGATGAGCTAGGTAAAATGCAGTATTTGCTCCAAAATACGATCTTTATATAGCCACGCTTGGAGATGATGTTGATATAAAATCATTTGAATTATTAGATAAATTAAGAAACAAGGGCGTAGTATGCGACAAGGATCACGTACATTCTAAAAGCTCAAATGAAATATGCTGATGATAAAAATGCACATTATACTCTAATGATAGGTGAAAATGAAATACAAACAGGAAAAGCGGTACTAAAAAGATATGACTAACTCATCTCAAGTAGAGGTAACACTACGAGATGGCTTTTTGAAGATGAATTTGTAAAAATATTAAACTCTAATGATAACAAATAAAGATAATGTCATTATTGATTATGATTTGTAATAATAACTTTAAATAGAATAATATAAAGGAAATATATGAATTTTTGAACATAAAATATTGATTTTAATAGCAAGTACAGAAATGTAATAATGACAAAATTTATGAAATCTGTATCTGCTAATGGTGGCGTTATATTTTTATTCTATAGCATGAGTGATGCTATTATCGGATAAATACATGGGATACGCTGTGATAGCTACAGTACTTGCACACTCTCTTATATGTAATGTTTTTGTAAAACCTATTATAAGACTGTAATAGACCATTTGATAGATATAGCGACATTACTGTATTATTAGATAAGCTCCAAAGGATTACTCTTTTCCATCTGGTCATACAGGTGCTTCCATTTGCATTTACAACAACAGTTTTTATATGACAAAAATTGGGTGTACTGTAGCTTATATATTAGTTTCTACTTATAGCGTATTCACGTGTGTATTTAGAGTGTTCATTATCTACAGATATAATAGGGGGTATAATCTTAGGTTTCTAGTATGGCGAGTATGTATGCATAAGTACTTTCCACTAGATGTTATAATAAGTAAAAATAATGTAAATAAAAGTCAAAAATATATCAATAATAAGTGAGTATATTGAAATAGCTAAATTAAAAAGATAGGGGATACATTGTCCTCTATCTTTTTATAAATTTCATTAAGCTGTTCTTCTATTTTTCAATAATAACTATAAAGTTAAGTATAGATATTAACGAGTTGATTTAGGTACAGAAATCACTAACCACCATTTTTAAATTATAGTTTAAACTTAGATACTTCTTCTTGTAAAATCTATGCTATATGGGCTAAATTTTCACTAGCTTGAGATATATCTCCTATAGATTGTACTTGAGTATCTACTGAGTGCTGCTGCTTGTTCAGTAGTAGCTGCATTTTCTTCAGCTATAGCCGATGGAGTCCTCAACAACTCTTATAACATTTGCATTTTCTTGTTCTGATAGATGATTTATTTATATTTTCACTATTTCTTTACTGTTTTTCTACAGCTTTTTGATATTTCTACGAATTTTTCACTTGTTTCTTTTTACTTTTTGATCTTGTTTTTGCATTATCCTCCCGCTGTTTTCATCTATCTCACAGTAGATTCTGATTTTTGTCTTTAACTCTTCTATTACTTTTCTTATATCTTCTGTGAATCCTGCTGATTGTTCAGCTAGTTTTCTTATCTCTTCTGCAACTACTGCAAAGCCCTTACCTGCCTCTCCTGCTCTTGCTGCTTCTATGGCTGACGTTTAATGCAAAGTAAGTTTGTTTGATCTGATATAGATTGTATCATTTCTGATGCGAGTTTGCTATTTTTCTGTAGATTGTGTTTGTTTCTGATATTACTACACTTACATTTTCTGATATTTGTCTATTTTCACTTGATATATTTACAAGTTCATCAAGTGTTTCATTACCTTCATTTTTACGATCATCTATTATATTTGTAGCTAGTGATAAATCTTCAAGCTACTACTAACATATCTTTTAGTAATCTATTGAGATAAATCTACTGAGCTTGCCGCACTTTGAGTATCATGTGCTTGTGATGTTGCACCTGAGCTATGTTGCTTACAGCTACTGAAACTTCATTTGCAGAGTCTGATGTTGACGTTGTGCTGTAGCCGTTAACTCTGTGCTGTTGCAGCTGTATTTTTGTCATCTGATGTGATGTTTGACACTATCTGAGTTAGATTTGTTGTCATCAATCCAGAGATGTGGAATAATGACCTATCTCATCGTTGTTAGTCATATAAACTTGTGCTTGTTTTCTCTTCTTCTAAATCAAGTTCATAGTTTGATAATTTTTGTATTATATGTCCATCAAAACCTAGTGGTTTTTGCTACCATTTTTGTAAATAACAATACTATCATTGCTATTATTACAACAAGTACCACTATATACAATACTATAGTAGATATCATACTTATTTTAGCTTCTTTTTGTAATATTTGATATTTTATCTGTTGTTTGTAACTAGCCAATAACTATCAGTACCTGCTAGTTTTATAGATGTTATTACAGCTCTTGCTTTTGCATTAAGAGTATTTGATTTAAAAATCGGCTACACTTTCTTCACCTTTTATAGCTTTTCATAATTTTCTTTTAATGCAGGAATATATTGTATCATATTTTCCCATTACCTTGCTATCATCTGTACTATGAGCTAAGATAAGACCTGTAGATGATGCTACTGCTCTATATCCTTCTTTTAGATTAGCTTGTTTTTCTTTTAGTATTTCTGCTATGACTGTTATATCTATACAGCTAATACTATACCGACATTTTTACCATTTACTACTACAGATTTGCAAAAAGATGTCATAATTTTACCACTACTTTTATCAAGATATGGATCTGTAAACATAGGTGTACTTGATGCCATAGGTACAGTATACCAACCATTTGAAGAATTGTCATTTACACCATCAGTAGATTTTACAGTTACATTTGAACCATCTCTTGATGCGTATAGTGCTACTCTTCCTGTTGTATTACCAAGAGCAGTGTTTTTGAAACTACTATCTTTGTTATCAAATGCGTTAGGCTCAAAATATATTCCTAATCCATAAGTATTAGGACTTACAGATAGTGTTGATTTTACAATATCTGCTAAAGCCTGTCTATCTCTTTTATCGGCAGGAGCAGACATCAAATCAGATACTACTGAGTGAGTTATATTTGCTCCTCTTACTACACCATACATATATTTTTTCTATATCTTTTTGCTATATTGCTAGTTTTCCAGCTCTATATTGTGAGTATCTGTGTTAAGATCACTCGTATAGTCTGATGATGATTTGTATATAGCCATAGCAGCCAGTATAACAAACACTACTACAGATATAATAAAAGCACCTTTACACCGACACTCATTGTACCTTTGGAATTACCTTTTTGAACATAAAAATATTCATCTCCTTCTTAAAAATAAAATTATTTATTAAACATACTAACAGACCATTAAAAATATAAAACAATATAGCTACATATGTATAGTTTCAAATATATTAATTCGCATCAATTTTGTATATTTTGGCAGTTAGTAAATATAGATAAACATAAAATACCCACATTATGATGGCATTATTTATTTATTTATATTATATAGCATTATTAGTTTAATATTATTATTAGATTGATTATATATATTGTGAATATTTTCAATAAATTATTTTATATATTTTCCTATTTTATATATTATTCTTTCGATTTTTAAGTACATAATTTTGGGTATAAAAAAATAGGCTAAAAAGAACTGTTAATAAATTTATAATAATTATGTTGGAGGCTTTTTATGGAATATTCTACTATAAATATACAAGATAATCTTTTATTACATGAGGTGTCAACGATAGAAAAACACATCTTTTTGAAAATATGTGGCCATTAGAGCAAAAGGGGTATGCTATAACTCATATCTTATGACGGGTGAAAAATGTAATAATAGATTCAGTACACGCAGAAAAATAGAGCTATATCTTAGCAAAATAAGATCTGTAATAGGTGAAGATGGCGTAGTAGATTATCTTATAGTAAATCATATGGAGCCTGACCACTCTAGTTCATTAAATCTATTACTTCAAAGCGTATCCAAAATATGAAACTGGTAGGAAATGCTAAGACAAAGGACTTTATGGAAGCTTTTTATAAAATGAGATACTAGTGATATATTTATATGTGTAGAAGATGGACGAGACTGTTACTCTTGGAGATAATGAGTTTACTTTTTACAAGACTCCTATGGTGCACTGGCCAGAGTCTATGGTAACATATCACGCAAAGACTAAAACTTTTTTTCTCAAGATGCTTTTGGTGGTTTTGGTACATTAAATGGAGGTATATTTGATGATGAGATGAGACTGGTCTGATCATAGATATGAAACAAAGAGATATTTTACAAATATAGTGGAAAATTCTCTCACAAATACAAAATGTATTAAAAACTATCATCTCTGGAAATAGCTACTATATGCCCTGTAATATGGTGTGGTATGGAGAAAGAGCCACAAAAATAGTAAATCATGACGATAGTCTATCAAGATTTGATGTAGAAGAGGGTGTAGTAATAGCCTATGGTAGTACGTATGGCAATACAGAAAAATGGCAGATGTAATGGCAAATACCCTATCTAAAAATGGTATAGTGTTAGTATACGATGTATCAAAAACTCACATATCTCATATACTTACTAATATATGGACTACAAAAGGTCTTTTTGTTAGGAAGTTGTTCATATAATAATGGATTATATCCAGTAATGGAGCATACTCTTAGTGTATTAAAAACTAACAAATTGAAAAAATCACACTCTTGGTCTGTTTGGAACTTATGGCTGGAGTGGTGGTGGTGTAAAAACACTAATGGAACTACCAAAAGAGAACGCATCTTATGATTTTCATAGAAGAAACTGTAGAAGTAAAATGCTCTCCATCTTATGATGATATACAAAGATGCATAGCTCTTGCTGATGAAATGACAAGAAGAATAAAAGGTATATAAAAAAATATTATACATTACACAAACATATAAATTACATTAAAATTAAAGAAAGCTTACTTTGTGTATGAATTTACACTTAAGTAAGCTTTCTTTTATAATATTCCTTGTTTTTCAAGTTTTTATATGTTATATTTTTGCTATAAAAACTACTATTAGCCATATTATAAGTGCTGATAATAGTGCAATATAGGCGTTATTAAAGTAACCACCAATTAAAAATCCTACTAAAGATGCTAAGGCTGATACAAACGCATAAGGCAACTGTGAAGACACGTGATCATGTGGTGACAGTTTGCGCCTGCTGATGAGAGTATCGTTGTATCTGATATGGGTGAACAATGATCACCAAATACTGAGCCTGAAAATATTGACGCAAGTATTATGTTTATGTGGCTCATAGCGTCCATATTTACTATTATAGGGACTATTATAGGGTATAAGTATACCGAAAGTACCCCAAGCAGTACCTGTAGAAAAGGCTAAAAAAATGCTGCAACAACAAATATAATGGCTGGGAATATCCATATAGGTATGTTGTTTGAAGATAGGGTGATGAGCTACAAAGCCACCAGTATTTACAGTATTCTTCCTTGTTATTCCACCTATAGTCCAAGCAAGTGTAAGTATTATCATTGCACCTACCATTGATTTGACACCTTCTGATATACATTCCATAAATTCATTAAAGCCCTAATAGTTTTCTTGGAATATACATAAAAATGCTACAAATAAAAGCAATCGCGGATCCTAAGACAAGTGATATATTTACAGATGCATTACCAAAAGCATCTTTTAGTGAGACACCTTTATTGTCAAAAATTCTCCTGTTTTTAACATAAAAAATATAGTTACAAATATAAGTACAAGTACAGGAAGTACAAGGTCTATAACTTTTTCCATTTTCACTGTGTTGTAGTTCATTTTCATCTATCATTGTATTTTCTGTTGATGTGTCATTTTATTTCAAATTTTGCCATAGGACCTATATCAAAACTCACAACAGAGAAAGAAGATAACTGAAAATATTGTTATAAGTGCATAAATATTGAAGGGTATAGTAGATATAAATACTCCCATAGGGTTTTGCACATTTGCAGAGCCTATGTTTTGATACTACTGATGCAGCCCAGCTAGACACAGGAGCTATTATACATACAGAGCAGCTGTAGAATCTATTATATATGCCAGTTTTGCACGTGATACTTTGTTTTTGTCTGTGATAGGTTTCATAACAGCACCTACAGTAGAGACAGTTAAAAATAATCATCAATAAATATTATCATACCTAATATACCTGCTGATAGTTTGCAAAACTTTTTGAAGATATTTTTCTCCTGCCCATTTACCATATGCGAAAGAGCCACCTGCTCTATTCATAACAGTAACAAGAGCACCTAGTAAAGATAAGAATAATATCCTTAAGACCATTTTCTCCAAGTCTTGTGCCCATAAGGTAAAGACAGTTTGAAAAAGCCTCTATTATATTACCCTTTGTAAATATTATACCACCTGCTAATATGCCGAGCATAAGAGATGATATTACTTCTTTGGTAGAAGTGCAAGAACTATTGCAACTAGTGGTGGAACAATTGAAAGTATTCAAAATCCAAAAATCATCCTTTCTAAAAATATAATTTGTTGTATGTGTAAAAATGAATATCCACATTAAGCTACTATTATATATTTAGTCAGAGTTATTATTATCTTTGACGAAAAATCCAAAAAGAGAATTTCACCTAGTATTATAGATGGAACTATAAAGGCATACAATTTTGCAAATGGGAAACTAGTTTGTATAAATTTATTTAGATTAATTATTTGAGGCATAGCTTCGTCTAATTTCAGCTTTTCTAATATTATAGCAAAAGACTGTAGTAATCCTATCATAAGTGCCTGTAACAGCACCCTTGTAGGTAGATTTATTTTTATATATTTATCAAAAAGTTCATAATCATAAGAGTAATCATAACAGGATATATGGCTACAAGTATGGGTACTGATATAGATATTATATTATCAAGTCCCATAACAGAAGCAGTGCAAGAGAATACAAACTATGATACATATACTTTTTATAAGAAGAAAGTGGAACTATTTTTCCATATAACTACCCACTGTAGATGTAAGTCCTATAGATGTAGTAAGGCAGAAGCATTAACATAGCCATACCAAGGCGTATGCAGATTGTCCAAGTAATATAGTAGTAGATTGTATTAAAAGCTCACTTCTTGTTGCATTTTGTATTGCGTTAGATGATGTAGCACCTACATAACAAGACCAAGATACACAATTTACAAGACCTATACCTGCTACTATTCCGGTTTTCTACAGCCATAGTAAATAAATCTGAATCATATCCTCTTAGTGTATCAAGTACAAGAGATGCAAAAATATAGATGCTAATGCAGTCCATGGTCTGATATCCTTCAGTAAAATCCGTTAAGAAAAAGTTTTGATTTTCAACTACTTTATAATCACCAATAGGTGTAATTATAGCTTTGATATTATCAAAAATATCATTAAAAGTAGTATAGGCGTAAGAAATTTACCTATTACATCCATAACAGAGCTTTCATTTAAAAGGAAAAATAATGTTATTGCAAAAATATTATACTAGACAAAAATTATAGGAAATTTTTACTAATATAGGTACTACTTATCTCATATGTAGTAGCAGCAGTTCTAGGTATAGCAAGTAGTGGACCTATAGATAATATTGCCAGTATACCTAGTATTTTTGAAAATCTTTCACTTACTCTTTGAGAAAATCTATTTATATTATCAGGGTTTTGAGCACTCATAATAACGCCAAGCATGTAAGACCAACACCTGTAATGACAAAACCTATACCTGTAGGTAGCCACCCACTAGATGCATGTTATTGCCAAGAAATGGTGGGAATATAGATTACCTGCACCAAAAACATGAAAAATAGTGCAAAACCAAGAACTATGACGTCCTTATGATTCATAAAACCTCAATTATGTTAAATATCAATACTACTTTTAGCATCAAAATTGTACCTTAAATAAACATATAATTACATATAAAAACTCATAGCAATTTTTATAATAAATAAATTTTGCTATGAGCAATAGTAAATAGTAATATTGCCTACACTATCATATTTTAGACAAAATCAATATTAATATAGTTTTATTTCGTCCAATGTATCACCATATCTAAGTGCTATACGCATATTTTTAAATTTTCATCATCATATTTCTAAATCGTTCAGGAGATTTTTCTCGCTAGTTTGTATTATATTTTTAATACCACCATTGTTTATTACTATTCTTTTTATCAGCTATTAGAGAGCTAGTGTAGGATCATGTGTCAGCCATTAACACTATCTTGTCTTTTGATACAAAGTAGTTCAAGTGCCTTTTTCTATCTATACCTGCATTTTTCTATTTCATCTATTAAGACTATGGGAGATTTGCTAAAGTATGGCTGTATCAGCAATCATCAAAAGCTCTTGATTGTCCACCACTTAGCGATGTTATATCTGTATCTTCTTTGAAGCTTTCTCCAGCTAGTTTATTGGCTTCATATATTATTTTATCAACAGTTTCATCTATATTGTCTATCAATCTACTTTGTGCGTGTAGTGCAAGAATTCTTTAACTTTGAAGTCCATTACGAAGTTCATATTTTGTGATAGTTGTGCAACAAGTTTATTATTACTCGCATATCTTTTTGATATCTGGAACTTGTCCATTTATTAATATTTGTCTTTTTGTTGGTGTATCTTTTTGAGCCATCCACTCTATATCTTGAAGTAATCTTGATTTACCAGCACCTGTAGGACCTACAATTGCTATTATTTGAGATTTTTATTTCTAATTCGTCAAAGTTTTCTTTTCACCTGATTTATTGTACCCTGATATAAGTGTAAGAGACTTAATATCATCAGCTTCACTTATACCTAAAAACTCTTTCATAGTGGATATATAAGATTCTAGTTCATTTAATAGATTTTGTTTGGTAGTAGCTTTATCCTCAAAAATAATCTTCACTAAGAGAGTTAAGGTAATCTTCAAATGTTTTATCCATAAACTCATCTATATTATATTCATTTCTTTAAAAATTGTCTAAGAAAGGATATTGTTCAATTAGTTGTTTTATAGTTTTTCATAGTGTAGTCCTTTTTATAAAATTGTTGTAACATTACATAAATTTCTTGTTTACCTGACTTAATGTATCAAATATTTTTAATCCATTTGCATTTTTCTTATATTACCTTTTTGATAGTCTTCACCTATTCTAGTTTCTCCTAGACAATATGAGCAAAGAGCAGTAGGCATAGAAATCTTAATTTCATAGATTTTTACAGTATTTATGTTTTTCATCACTGTAAGTAATGTGCTAACTCATATACCTTGCCCTGTAAGACCATTTACGTTCATAGTAACAGCAGTAGGATTTACAAAATTAACTCTAGACATAAATACCTCTCTTTCAGCTTGAGATACTATATCAGATTTTGTTACGACAACTATCTCTGCCATTTTCAGCATAGGACCTATGAGGTGTATTTATACCTGATAGATTATCTATTACCAAACACCTAATATATTTTTGTATATATGGTGAACACCTATTACAAAGGCCAACGAATTCAGTTATTAATACATCTAAGTTTTTGTTCTATTCCCCATTTTACTACTTGTTCTATATTGGAAACGAAGAAATGATCTGGACAAAGACCACCGGATAATCCTTTTTACAGGTATACCGGCTTTTTCATATATAACATCATCATCTGTATAAAGACAGTCAAATTTTACAACACCTGATTTTATGTTTCTACTTTTTAGTGCTTCACATGCTTTTACTATTATACTAGTCTTACCTGAAGATGGAGGACCAGATACAATTACTAAATTCATAATATACTCCTTTATTTTGTAAACATCGTGTAAAATCTTTTATTAACTTTTCTATGTCGTTATTATATATAAAATCCCAACCTATCCACATATATTTTTTGGTCATCTTTAAGTTTGTTATCTATTTGAGGGTTTGTAGATGGAAGTTGCCACCAAAAGAAAATATTTCACCTATAGCTTTTGATTGTAGATAGCTATTTACAGTAGATACATGTAAGATTTGCTTATCATAAATATAGGACTTACTAGCACCATCACTAGGCCATACAGGTACAATGAGTTGTCTTGAATCATAGTTGTAAAAAGTAAGGGCATACACTTACTATAGCTTCGTTTTTATTTGCTTTTACCATTTGAGATGGGTGTAAGTTCTGGTGATAAGAGCGTTTTAATACACCTTCCATACCGAATTTAGCATATATAGTAAGGACTAGTGCATTGAACATATCCAAATCCATAAAAAGGAATACTCACTTTGCCTTCAAAATCTTCACTTAGTAAATCTTCCCAAGATGTAGGAGATTTTTCTACCATCAAAGTAGTTTAGTATTTACTATAAACACAGCAGGGACTATACCCATTATGTTGTAATAGCCTTTTAGGATCTTTTAAATCAGCATGTATAAATTCTTTATTTATTTCTATGTCTTCAGTCATATAATCTACGAGATCTTACTCTGTCTCAAAGAAAAATTCAAAACCTGCAGATGTAATTATGTCAGGATATTTGTTCTCATCATCAGATGTAAGGTCTTGTACTATACTGTCTATACCATTGCTAGCAGAGCTCCAAGATCTGCATAAATTTCAAAATCTCTTTCTGAGTTTTTATAAAAGCATCTGATAGTATCAGTGAGAGGTACTCTTATAGGACAAGGTAGTACACCTCTTTATGGCTACGTCCTTGGTTTCGTCATAATTAGCAAATATCTGTGATTTATCTGTGCTAAACTCATCTTTACTTTGTAAAATGCATTTAGATTTTTCAGAAAAAGTTCCTCATTTTATTCCTTTTTGCACTAAGTGCAGTCTTTAGAGTAATTTGTTTACCCATAGTGTCTAGCATATTTTTATTAGATAGATTATCAAATCCATTTGCTACCAAAAATTCTAACACATTAGGATTGTTAGAAACTATATCATATATTTTATCATTAAATTTATCATCATATCCTCCAATTTTATTGAAATATAAGAATTATATAATTTTTAAAATAATTTGTTATATAAATATTTTTATAAAGTTATTTATAATCATTTTATTCAATTAATATTATACCCAAATAAAATATTATCAGTAATATAAGTTACATTTTTATCTATAGTGATATTAATATATTTTTAGAAGATATAGCTGTAATAATCAATATAATATATTTATTTCAAAATGTTATTTTTCTATATTTTATTTGCACTTATTAATTAGATAAATAGGATTTTAATAATTATTGTATTTTTGTAGAGTTTTATTATCTCATTATTTGACAATATAAAAACATAGTATATAATTTTTGAGATGATATTATATCTAAGTTTATTTTAATAAATAAGTGGATATTGAGTATCAGCAAAATTAGATATATAAAAAGTTTTTATGGCTAGATATACTAAGGTGTTAGTTATAGTTTTTATAGGTTTAATAGCTGATACAGTATAATTTTTATGAAAGGAATACATATGACCTATACTTATTGGTATAACAGGTGGTACTGGTTCTGGGAAGACTACGGTAGCGGAAGCTATATACAATGCTTTTCCCAATAATACAATTACTATGATAATGCAAGACTCATATTATAAAGATCAAAGTCATATTACTTTTTGAAGAAAGGTTAAAAACTAACTATGACCACCCAAATGCAATAGACACACTATGTCTTATGAGATCATCTAAAAACTTATGTCGGGTAATAGTGTAGATATGCCATATATGATTTTACGTTACATACTAGAAAAGATGAAACTGTAAAAGTGAGAGCCTACAGATATAATAATAGTTGAGGGGTATACTTGCTAGATGATATTACTCTTAGAAATTTATTAGATGTGAAAATATATGTAGATACAGATGCAGATATGCGTATACTTAGAAGAATGATAAGATATTAATGAGCGTGGAAGAGTATAGAATCAGTAGTCAATCAATATTTGCAAGTAGTACGTCTACCATGAACAGTTTACAGAGCCTACAAAAAGATATGCTGACATAATAATACCTGAAGGTGGTAAAAATAAAGTAGCTATAGATATAATAATAAGAAGTATAAAGGAATATCTTAGAAACTAATAATAAAAGCACTCAAATTTGAGTGCTTTTATTAGTATACTATAGGACTATTTGTTATAAACTATACTTATAACAGCGTATAAGTATTACGTAATTGACAAAATATATATATCATAAGAGCATAAATTATTTGTTCAAAACAATATTAAATAATATTACAATAGTAAAATTATGGAGGTTATTATGAAAGCATTTAAAAATTATTAACATTATCATTGAGCATCTGCTATTTTTGCTATGAGGTTGTGCTAGTGGTTCTACAAAAACAGAAAATAAGGAAGCAGAAAAAGCAGAAAATACTGCTAGTTCAAAACAATAATAGATAGGTGCAACACCAAATCCACGCAGAGATATTAAAAGCTATATCACCACAGCTAGAAAAAGAGAGAATAAAACTAGAAGTAAAGAGTTTACAGATTATATAATCCCCAAATACAGCTCTTGAAGAAAAACAGCTAGATGCAAACTTCTTCCAACATCAACCATATCTTGACAATTTCCAAAAAGAACATGGAACTCATCTAGTAACGGTTGCAAAAGTACATGTTTGAACCTATGGCTGTATACTCTAAAAATAAAAATATTAATGAAATAGCAGATGGCTCAACTATAGCAATACCAAATGATCCTACAAATGGAGATAGAGCTCTTATATTACTAGAAAAACAAGGACTAATAACTATAAAAAGATGGTGTAGATAAATTAATAGCAACAGATAAAGATATAGATAAAAATACTAAAAACTTAAAAATTCAAAATTGTTAGAAGCAGCTCAACTACCTAGAGTGCTTGATGAAGTAGATGTAGCAGTAATAAATACAAACTATGCACTTGAAGGTGGTCTAAACCCTATAACTGATGCAATAGCAATAGAAGATAAAGAATCACCATACGCTAACATACTTGTTGTAAGAGAGAGGTCAAAAGCAAGATGCAAAAATACAAGCACTTGTAAAAGCTCTTAATAGTGATGAAGCTAAAAATTCATAGAAGACACTTATAAAAGGTGCAGTAATACCAGCATTCTAAGATAATAGTTATACACTCAAAGCCTGTGTGTTTTGAGTGTATTTTCTATATATTCAAAGCACATTAATATAGTGTGTTTTTAATTGTATATGAATATAAAAATAGTTGGTACAAATAGATAATATTATGATAAATTTTTAATATAATAAATTGCATAAATTAATAAATGGGAGAATATATGATAAAAATAGAGCATTTTAAACAAAACATATAAAGGAAATACAGTAAAAGCTCTTGATGATATCAACATAGATATTGAAAAAGGCGATATATGTGGAATAGTAGGATTATCAGGGGCAGGCAAGTCTTCTTTAGTAAGATGTATTAATAGATTGGAAGAAGCAGATAATGGAAGTATAGTTATAAATGGTGTAGATATATTAAAACTATCAAAAAGAACTAATAGAGCAAAAGAAAAAGATAGGTATGATATTCCAAAAATTTTTAATTTATTTAGTTCAAAAACTATTTTTGAAAATATAGCTTATCCACTTAGATTGGCAGGAGTAAAAGAAAATGATATAAAAATAGAGTAGATGAACTGTTGGATATAGTGGAGTTAAGTGAAAAAGCAAACAATTATCCATCTCAGCTATCAGGTGGGCAAAAACAAAGGGTAGGTATAGCAAGAGCTATAGCGAAATAATCCAGATGTATTGTTATGTGATGAAGCTACATCTGCGCTCGATCCTAAAACAACATCACAGATACTAGAGCTGTTGAAAGACATAAATCAAAAACAAAGCTAACATTAGTAGTGATAACATGATAAATGGAAGTAATAAAGCAAATATGTAATAAAGTAGCAATAATAGAATATGGTAAAAATAATAGACTCAGGAAGAGTAATAGATTTGTTTTCAAAACCGGCAAGTGAAACAAAACACTTTGTAGAGTTTGACTATAATATACCCAAAAATATAATAAAAGGAAATTTACTTTTCACTTACATTCACAGGTGATTTAGCAACAACAGGTATTATATCAAAAGTATCAAGACAGTATGGCGTGAATATAAATATAATATCAGGAAATATTGATTATATACAAGGAGAGCCATTAGGTAAACTATGTATAGAAGTGCCTAAAGAATATGATATAGATACTATAAAATCAGAGTTTGAACAATTTAATGTAAGAGTGAGGTAATATAATGAGCGAATGGATAAATCTTTTTGTACAAGCCACTTGTGGAAACACTATATATGATGAGTATATCCATGTTTTTCAGTAATTATAGGACTTATAATAGGTACAGTTCTAGTGAGTTACATCTAGTGGACATATTATGCCATCAAAAACTATAAACGTGATATTGTCAAATGTAGTAAATATAACCAGATCTTTCCGTTTATTATATTACTGATAGTATTGTTTCCTATAACAAAGCTAATAGTGAGGTACAAAAATAGGAACTCTAGCAGCTATAGTACCACTTACATTTGCAGCGACACCATTTTTGCAAGATTAGTAGAAACATCTCTAAAGAGATATACCTTGAGAGTATAATAGAGGCAGCACTTGCTATGGGCTCTACACCTATGCAAATAATATTAAAAGTTATGATACAAGAAGCTATGCCATCTATGGTACAAGGAATAACTACTGCTATAGGTATATTAGGTTATTCTGCTATGGCGGGTTCTATAGGTGGTGGAGGCCTAGGAGAGTTTAGCAATAGTATATGGTTATCAAGATGGCGTACAGATATTATGATTATAACAGTAATAGTATTGATACTTATAGTAATAGTAATACAGAGTATAGGTAATACAATATCAAAAATAGATAAAGATAGATTATATACAATGAAAAAGAGGCAGTTTAGCTCTCTTTTTATATATCTATAAATTTAGTTATTTTTAATTACGTAATTTTTAGTTATTATACATAATGTAATAAAAGGTATTTAGGAATAACGTCAGCTATTTTAGTAACTATTTCCATTATAAGTTTTATTATAGCCATAATAACACCAAATATTGCATACTAACCCATGATTAATACCTCCGTTTTAATATTGATATATGTAAAAATTAACTAAACTAAATAATAAAATTATTTAGGAATAACGTCAGCTATTTTAGTAGCTATTTCTATTATAAGTTTTTATCTATAGCCATAATAACGCCAAATATTGCATACCAGCCCATATAATACCTCCGTTTTAATATTGATATATTAGTATTGATATATAAAAATTAATTAAGCTAAATAATAAAAATTATTTAGGAATAACATCAACTATTTTAGTAGCTATTTCTATTATAAGTTTTATAATAGCCATAATAACACCAAATATTGCATACCAGCCCATAGTAAATACCTCGTTTTTAATATTGATATATTAGTATTGATATATGTAAAAATTAATTAAGCTAGTAATAAAATTATTTAGGAATAACATCAACTATTTTAGTAGCTATTTCTATTATAAGTTTTATAATAGCCATATTAACGCCAAATATTGCATACCAGCCATGAGTTCATGCCTCCTATTTTTATATTTTAGTAAAGGTTCTGTAGATAATATACTAAGAATATATTTGTTAAAAAGAATACAGCATAGCATATAGAAAACGCAACCTTTATTGTGTTGAAATATTAACATATATATTTCAATAATTAATTAAGACTAATTTTAGTTTTTAATTAATAGTTATTTAGTCCTATTTTTTGAATGAGATATTTCAAAAATAGTGCTATAATATATATATAAAACAAAACATAAGTTATTATAATGATTAATGTTATATTATGGAATTTATTAGTAAAAATTAAGAAAACTTTAATAATTCAAAAATAATTCAAAAATAAAATTTTATTTTTGAGAAATGTCAGATTTTCATATTCTTTGATATAATAGTACAAACCTTGTTTATTAAGTATAATATAAAAATGGTTATAACTATTTTTGTATTTAGTTGACAGCATAATAGTATCACGAAAATTAAGGGAGGTAGTATGAGCGTAATAAGTGTAATAAATGAGGTAAAAATTTAGTGCTACTACATAGACCGGGAAAAGAGCTACTTAATCTTACACCAAACACATTAGAAGAGTTATTATTTGATGATATTCCATTTTTAAAAATGGCACAAAAAGAACTATGATAATTTTGCACAGATATTAAGAGATAATGGTGTTGAGGTGGTATATCTTGAAGATCTTATGGCACAGAGTATAAAGGACAATAAAGAGTTAAGAGATAAATTCATAAGACAGATAATACAAAGAAGGTGGTGTAATTACAAAGAGATACCAAAAATAGTATATGATTATTTAGATTCCTATAAAAGATGATAAGGAACTAGTATTAAAAACTATGGAAGGTATTAACCTGAGATGAGCTTGATATAGGCGAAAAAGTATCTCTAGTTGATATGATGGCTCAAGATGGACAGATGATTCTTGCACCTATGCCTAATTTATATTTTACAAAGAGATCCGTTTGCTTCTATAGGTAACGGTATATCTTTGAACAAGATGTATTCCATTACAAGAAGTAGAGAAACTATATTTGCAGATTATATATTTTAAGTATCATAAAGGATTTTTAAAGATAATGTAGATTTGCTATATGATAGACAAAATCCATTTAATATAGAAGGTGGAGATATATTAAATCTTAGTGAAAAACGTGTTAGCTATAGGTATATCTCAAAGGACTAGTCCTGATGCAATGAGATCTGATAGCAAAAATATATTCTATCATCATAATACTAGTATAGATACTATATTGGCATTTGACATACCAAGAACAAGGGCATTTATGCACCTTGACACTGTATTTACACAGGTGGATTATGATAAATTTACAGTACATCCTATGATATTAAATGGTCTTAGAGTTTTTGAAATAGGACTCACGATGAAGAGTTAAAAATAAAAGAGATAAGCGATAAAGCTGGAAAATATTCTTTTCAAAATATTTAAAAATAGATAAAGTGGTTTAATACTATGTAGTGGTGGAGATGTAATAGCATCACAAAGGGAACAATGGAATGATGGTTCCAATACACTTTTGTATAAAACCAGGTACAATAGTAGTATATGATAGAAATGAAGTAACTAATGAATTGATGGTAAAAAGGACTGACAGTACTTGAAATGAGTTCATCAGAGTTATCAAAGGGGTAGGGTGGCCCCAAGATGTATGAGCATCACCACTTATAGGAAAAATAGATACTATATAAATTAAGAAAAGCTGTTGCCATAATGTGTGTGATTTTTGCAACAGCTTTTCTACATTTATATTAGTTAATTATTTTAAAAAGTAAGTCAAGTAGGGGGTTTTTCCTAGGTATTTTTCTTCTAATTCATCAAGTAGTTGTAGATATGTTTTTCTTGAGTACCTAGTTTTTCAGCCTCTTGTTCAAAGACTTCACAGTCCTCATTTATTTGTTCCATTATTTCTTTTGAAATTATTTTTGCAAATGGATATACTAAATCATTTTTCTTTTTGTATGTGTCTATCTAGTAGATGAGTGTATGATATAGCATTTGCAATAACATCTAGTACAACTTCATCATTTCCGTTTTTATAATCATCTAGTGCGATTTTTAACTCTTGCATATAAAATCTACCCATATCATAGTTCTCACAAGCATGACCATTATTTACAAGTTTTGTGCAGCAACACCAAGATGCTCTACCATACGATTAAATAGCTTTAGTTCTTCCTTGCCATGATGTGGTGTTTGTCAGCATAATTTTTAATAAAATCCATCATCTTATCAATATCGTTAAAATCTACATCTTCTATTATACAATTTATAGCAAAACATTCTTACAAGTTTTAACATTCTTTTTATATTAGCATGTTCAAAAACCATAAGATCTAAAAGTTCATAGATTTATCTCCTTTATATTATTGAAAAATATTCTTTTCTATATCTACATAAGTTTCATCATTCACATCTACTACAAAATCTAAAGAGCTATCAGGTGAGTGTATAAATCCTCTTATCCAAGCATTTCTAAGATTGTAAAATCTCTTATGTCGGCTCAAGTTCGTCCCAATATTTTTGTGTAGACATCTTACAAAAGAATAAGAAAAATTTATTATCACTATCTTCTAAAAATCTGTAGTTCTATCACAGGCATACCCTCAAGTACAAAGTTATTCATAGTTTCATAGGCTTGCTTTGGAGATATTTCACCGTTTTGAAAGAGTTCTTTTCCATATTTTTGAACCATGATTTTCAAAAATATTGTCTTTAATTCTTCTATATATTTTTCATCAAAAGATTTAAGATTTTTATCAGATATGCTTGTCTTTTTCAGCTTTTTGAATTTTATCTTGTAGCCAACCATCTTATATTACTAGTATCTATCATATCTTCCAAGATTTTTATCTTCTGTAGGTTGTCCTATTAGTTCCTTACATATTTATTATGTTTTAGTTTTTCTTTTCGCCTTTTTATCAGCAAAAAAGATTATCTCGTTTCCTAAGTCTTCAAAGCACTTTTATTTTTGTCGAATAACCAAAGTGTATTTTTCCTAAAAATAGGCTCATATTAGTTCTCCTATATATCAAATTCTTAAAAAGTTTAAATCATATTTTTATAAAAATTTTATAAATGTTATGCATTTAGTTTTGCTACTATTTCATCAGCATTTTAGTCCCATCATATCATAGCAGCTTCTTCTATTGTTTCAGCCTGAGTGAAGGACATCCTATACAGCCCATGCAAAACTGATAAATATTTCGCAGCACCATCTTTTACTCTTAATACTTCACCTATTGTACTTGTTTTTCTATTGTCATTTGTTCCTCCTATATATATATAAATTGCTAAAGTTGTTACATTAAATTATTTTAATATACATAACATCTAAATTGCTTGTCTATCAATTATTATGTTATAATTATAAAAATATTTTTCAAAATTTAGTCCGTAACTAAAATTACATTTGATAAATAAAAATTTTTAATATTCTGAATTTATATAATATTAGACTAGGTAATAATCAGAAATTAGAATAGTTTTAACTTTAAGTGAAGTGTAACGAAGAAATGTAATTATATTTTTGTTATAAAGTGATATAATGTTTTCATAAAACATAAATAATTGGATATAGTTTGTACAATACAATAATAATTAATAATTTAGTTGAATGTTGTACTTATTATATATCAATTTGTATTATAACTCAGGAGGGATATTATGAGATTTAAAAACTTACATCATTAGCATTGTCTGGCGCTATGGCGTTATCAACAGCTATGTATATGCCATCTAATGCAAATGAAGCAACAGATGCATATTTTAATGATTTAAAAAGCAGTAAACACTTGGGAGAAAAATACAATCGAGACACAGATATTAACGTAGGTGCAAAGCCTATATGAAAAGACATCTACTTATGGCTACACTATAAATACAAAATCAAACTATGAGAAAAAGCTTTAAGAGGAGATATAGCTATTTCGTTTGTAGCTCTGCGAGCAAAGATACTCCACCTATACCAGCTATACATATATACTATAATGAAAAAGAATTATATATAAATAAAGACTTTTTCAATACAGTAGGAGTGTATCTAGGTGTAGATAAACAAATAAAAATCAGATTATGTGAAGCTAAAATTTGACCAAAAGATCTTATGGGTATAACACCTGAAATGTTAAAACAAACATCAAATTCTCAAGAAACTTTTTGACAAACTTGTGAAGTTCTTAAAAATAGATTTAGGTACTGATATGAAACTTTACTAAAAAGATAACACATATTCTATCAGCTGGGATTCAGATAAAGTAGTAGATATACTAAATGCTTATATAAAATATGTATTAGGAAATTACGAGGTATTTCTAGATTTTTATAAAGAAGTATTTGGTATTGATATGATGAATGATATTTATAAAGAACAAGGAATAACTATATCAAAAGAAGACATTCAAAAACAAATGAAAGAAGCTCTTCAAGAATGGTTAAAAAGTAGAAAAGAATATCTTCCAAAGATTAAAGAGAAGTACTAAAGGAACTGTAATACTACTACAGAAGTATTAACTAAGGATGATTGTATCTCAAAAAGCTAGCTTTAAGTTAGTAGTTGATTTGGCAAAAAGCTGAAAAATTATTTGATGAAAATACTAATGCTATACCAGGAGATTTACAAAAGTATCTTTTTAATATATCAATACAAGGTATGTCTAAAAAATGTACCTGATTTAAAAATAGATATGCCGGACTAACTCAGAAGAATTCAACATATCTGAATATATAAAACAAAAACAAGAAGAATTAAGAGAAACTATAACTATAACACCAAGTAAAAACTATAACAATAGAGGTCAAAAAAATAAATCTAAAAGCTCAAATGAAAATAGAAAAAGGGTGCTTTTAGTATCTAGAGAGTCAATAGAAGAAATACTAGGCTTTGAACTAGGAACAAAAGAAAAATTTGTAAAAAGCAAAACAAACATTGCAAAACTATGGATACAAAGTGACTTGGGACAAAAACAAAATCAACAATAGCTACAAATATGTAAAATACTAGAGCATTTGCTCTAGCTATTGTTTAATTTGGAATTTTTATTTTTACCTTTCCTTTGTAGTTAGAAGCTATAACCAACAAAAATCTACTAGCAAAAGCAAATTCAAAAAGCATAGAAGAAACCAAAAATATAAAATTTCTTTTTGTAAGGAGCCATATAAAAATAGAAATATTAACGGAAATAAAACAAATAATTTTATAAGGCTTTATAAAAATGCTTCTTATGGTTAATATAAAACTGAACAGAAAAGATATAATAGGGTATAAGAAGTTTTAAATCTGTAGTGTTTATATTTAATATATTCATATCACTATACCAGTATATAACTAATTAAAAATCTGTGGGACATATCTACAACTACATCTTTACAACCATCATCAATCATCACATGAATATACAGTTGTATAATCTATGACTACTCCTTTTGTAAAATACGATATCCCACCAAGAATTACAGCTGCTATTGTAGTAGCCGCTGCTAATGCCTGAAATCCAGCACTACTAACGATTTTTCTAACTATAGATTTTTGCAGCCCCTCAATACCTTTTCTTGTTAAATATTCTGTAGCAGCAACACCGCCAGGTAATCCCTAGCTCGTATGCTAAGTCAGTAAAAATTAATTGTAATTGAATGGTTGACAGGTTTTTCTGTTGTTGTGGAATAAAAGGAAATAGATGAGTGCCTATTATAAGTTTCCAAATCTACAGATTCTATATTGTATTTTTCTTGAAAGGTTATCTGGTAATTTTAGAGAAATTCCAAGTCTATTTGCTTCGTTCTCATATAATTCTAGAATTTCTTCGTCAGAAAATCCTATATCTTTAAAATTTATTATAATAAGAGTCGTCAGAATAAAGAGTGGATATAGATTTTTCTTGAGATGTTATTATTTAATCCAGTATAAACATTTTCATTTGCAAAAATAGAAAAAGTTAGATGAGAAAACTAATGCAAAGAGAAATAAATAAAAGAAAAAGTCTTTTTATTCATAGAAACCTCCTTTATATATAAATACGTTTTTATGTGCCTGTAATATAACAAAAATATAAATTTGTCAATATTTTTGTTATGTTCCAACACAGAAAGGAATATATTTTGCAAGTATGCAAAGAATGCTATTTATATATTTATCAGATTGTGGTTTGTAGTGCAGATGGAAATTCTAATTTCTTCATCTGTCAGCTGATCAAAAGTTTTCGTAATAAAAGCCATCTTTATCCCTAAACGTACTACTTCCATAATCATTTAAATCATTTCTCATAGTCTCTAACATTGCCTACAATCAATTTTAACTGCCACCATAATGCTATTTACTAGATGAAAAACCACCCTTAAAATCGATTTTAAGGGTGGTTTTAGATATCTATATTTTTATTTTTTAAAAATAAGTCGCTATGAGTTCCCTGTTCGTGTTAAATATAAAATTAATTCTTCGTTTGATATTTCGTAAATTAAAAGCCAATCTGGAGTTATATGGCATTCTCTACAGTTCTTATAATTACCAATTAGGACTATGGTCTTTGTATTTTCTCGGTAGTTTCTCCGTCTGCCAATATGTTGAGTACATCTGTTAGTAATGAAAATATTATATCCCCTCTTTTTGTATTCTTTTTAAGTCTTTTTGAAATTTAACTGTTGGTCTTATTTTTATACATCAAGCAAATCCACCATCATTTCGTCTACAGTTGAATATGTTTTTGCCAATTGTTTTTATCTGATTTCATACTTCTTCTAAAGCTTCTATTGTTTCTACGTTTGGTGTCTAGTTAATTACATTCAACATATCTTTCACTATATTACCTTTTTACATTTTCTCCGTTGCGTAGAGCACACTTTTATAAGCGTTATAAATATCTCTATTTTGAGAAAATGAGCAGAGTCACCGTATTATTTTTATTCATAGTTGCCTCACTTAATAATTTAATTTAACTCATTATACTTAGTAAAGTTACTAGTATAATGTAACAATATCCTGTGTGTGTCAATGTTAGAAAATTTTTGGACATTACTATACGGATGTGTGATATAATACTTTTGGTTGTCGCTTCCCAATCTGACATCAGAAAGGGGTATCGTTGTGAAAAGAAATATTTGTATCGTGATTTCTGTCATCGCGAGTAGTTAGCTACTACATCTGCAAATGGCTGAATGGAAATAACAAAGGCGACAATTAGCCATTTAAAAACCACCAGTGTGCAAGACTGGTGGTTTTTCTATCGTTAGTGATATTCATATCGTTTTTAGCTGATTTAATTATACCCTATGTAGAAATATAAATCAAGTGTTTTTATATTGATTTTATGCAAAAATAAAATTATTGGTTATATTTAGCATTCACAAGAATTTATAAATTCATTACCAAGGTTCATCTTTTTGTATGAACTCACTTTCTTTATCAATCTAATATCATCAGCAGTAAATATTTTATTATCTGCATCTTCAATAAGTTTATTTAGAAAATCTAATTGATTTTGTATGTATAGGGATAACTTTCCTGATGTTCATCATCAGACAGCCAATCACTAATTCTATATAAGCTGTCTTGTACTTTTAGTTGAGATAAATCTAATCTTCTAAGACTAACAAATAAGTCTTTTAAATTTTTCATAACATATATTTTCAAGCAATGGTTGTAACACCTTTTAAGAATTTAAAATTGATTGTGGAGCATTTTGAGAGGTCGTCGACATCAGTTTCAGAGAGTTGCTGTTTTTCACTTTTCTTTTTCTAAAAGACCATTATTTAAGTTTTTCTATTTTTGATTTTTATAGCTTACGATTTTTATCTTGATTGTTCTTCAAAATCTCATCAAGTATTTTTATTTACATCACAAAGAAATAATACTTCCACAAAATGCACCCTAAAGAATTTGGTGATAGGTCTCACCCCTATGGAACACAGTAGAAAAATTAGAAAAGATAGTCAGGTAGCAAGAGAAATTCAAGTTGCATTACCTAAAGAATTAAATATTCAGGAACAAATAAAATTAACTCAAAGTTTTATAAAGATAATTTTACAAGTAAAAATATAATTGTAGATTTTTGCCATACATAATAAAGGAGATGAAATCCACACGCACATATTTTGACAACTACAAGGGCAGTAAATGAAAAGGGCTTTGAGAATATAGAGAACTAAACACAAAAGAAATTCTAATAAGTTGGAGAAAAAGACTGGGCAGACAAATGTAATGTTGAATTAGAAAAGATGGGAATTGATAAAATATCAGAAAAGAGTTATAAGGAACAAGGAATTGAAAAAGTGCCGACAAAACATCTAGGCAAGTTTGCACACACTTGAAAAAGGAATAGAAAACGGAGATGAGAACTATAACAGAGATGTAAAAGAAGTTAATGATATGATTGATGACGTAAAAGAACAACATATCCATTAACTTATTTTTGAAATACAAGAAATACAAAAATCAGATTAATGAGATGCTAAATCCAAAAACCAAAGATTAAATATCACGATTGGGATTTGAGAGATAAAATATATGAAAAATTTATATCTGAGTATTCTTGGTAATCTTTTAACCATCTGTAGTTACTTTATAAATTTCATAATTTGTATATTAGAAAACGTATTATATAAATTATAAAAAGATAAAAGAACCACAATGAAAAAGAGAAATTGTATCTCTATTTTTATATAAAATAGAGATATACCATAGTTATTATAATGCAAATACAATTGTAGTTAATAATATATCTTACTGATGGTTCAGAAAACATAGCAAGAGTAATAATTGTAATGTAGAACGCTGAATATCATTGTTAGATGTAGATTTTGCTAACTTATATATATATATTCTTCATATTTTTATAGATTTCCTAAATATTTTTTCATATTTTCCGATATTTGACATTTCTGCAATATAAAACTTATGTTTTTCTCTCTCATCTCTGGTCTGCCATAGTTTGATATATTTCTATAGTAGACAGCTCTTATATCTTTTTATATACATCACCCTCATATTATTTATCAATTAAACAATTTAAATAAAAATCAAAAATAGTGCATAGGGGCTAATCCCACCTAACTGAAGCTTTTATGCATAAAAATTAACTTTATCACATCTTCATACTAGCATAGAATTTATGCAGTTGTCAATATTAATGTTAAACATTCTAAAAATTATTTTAAACCAAACATATCTTTATCATCTGGAAACATTTCAAGCCATCATTTCCTCGCTTTTTCAATTCATTTTATCATATCATATAATGATCTATAAGAAGACTTAAAGACATAGATGATATATTATATGGCAATATATTTGATAATGAAAAATAGATATACAAAAACAAAGAATAAGAGTAAAGATTATAATTTAGAGAGGTAAACTTAAATATTAATATTCGTATATTAAAAATATAAGGATAAAGTAATATGCAAAATTAAATTATATATACATAACAAATTGTGTATCGAGTGCATATATAATTTAAATATAAACGTAGCTCGATACACTCATAAAACTAAACCTATTTAACTAAAGGTATATAATTAACCAAGTTTATTAACAGTATAAAAATAATTTGTATTATAAAAATTTTTGACATTTTGAAAAATAAAATTTATAGTAAATTACTATTACAAATATAACTGAAATAATAGATATAAATAGCGTAAAAATAAATTATGCAATTTGAACAAATTACAAACGGATGTAATCATAACTAAAACCATAAAAAGTAAAATTTTAGGTGCATTTTCATAATTGTTCATAAAATATCACAACTTTCACTAGTATATACTATGTTTATAATATCGACAATCATAATATCATGAAAAACATTCGCTACCCTCTACAAACTCTTTCTTTGTAACATTTAAATTTTATATTAATTGTTTTTATTAATGTAAGAACCAGCATATGAAATAGAAACACCAACAGCAGCTTTTATAACCTGTTAAGACCTATTGTAACGGTAACTGTTATACTATAACTCATAAGAATCCCAACAAATTCAGCTACTGATGCCTATTCCAACAGCTGAACATAATGCACCTATATTCAAATCTGACTTCTCTAAATATATAGTCGCCACTTGAATATAGTGAAACACTGCTTTGTTCTTTTATTGCATTATGAACTTTCTTCCCATCAGATAAAGTCAAAACATTATCTTTTTATTGTAAGTATATGTATTTATAATATTTAAATTACTGTCCATCAGAGTAATTTTGTATTTAAATTATTTTTAACAACATCATATATATAATTTTCTCCATCGATATTCATAGATATTCTATTGTCTAAAAATCCAATTTACTCTAAAATCCGATGATACATTACTTTGTGCATTAGAATGGATAGATGAATATAACATCACTATTATTAAAACAAAGAAAATATACATATCTTATTCATTACAAATTTCTCTTTTTCATAACGAATATATTTTTGGTAGTAATGAATATTTTTAATTTAAAATTAAAATATGGTATGGTTACACATTGGTCTAATCTTACTTTTATATATATAAATAAAAACAGATAACGCTATCTTTAAAATTATGCTAACACACAAATTTGTCAATGAATAATAAAATTTATTTGCATTAAATTTGTAAAAAGTCAAACATTTTTGACATAAAGCCTATAATATAATTTTTGATTATTGTATATAATATATTGTTAAAAAATTTTTCGAAATCACACTCTCACTTTTTCTTTTTCTATAATCTTCCTAACATTTCATTTGTAGTTTTTAAATTTCAAAACTTTCTTCGCTATATTGTTTTGCCTTTTGCATATCTTTCAAAACTCTTATACATCTCTTCTTCGCTCTTGAATCTTCTATTTGCATAAAATTTCTCGCTATCTTCTCTATGACTTCTTTCTACATACCCGTTTTGCCATGGACTGTATGGAGCTGTTGGTTTATGCTCTATCCCTAATTCTTCTAATCTTTTTGAAATCTACTCTAATATATTTAAGTAATTACTTGTTTCGTATGTGCTTTTTCTTTTTACTAGCTTCAATATTCTTTTTCTTGTATATACATCTATCCCTGTTATTTGATAATATCTGTCTACTTCACTTTTTAAATCCTATACATTCTAATGGTACATATTTTTATATCTACTTGTACCTGCTCTCCTTCTCTTGTTACTTTTATTGCTTTTTCTTTTATTGCATATTCTATTATTTGCTAGCGTCTTTTTCATTCCTTCTGTTATACTTTTATTCATAAGAAAGCCTCTTTACTGATTTTATTTTTTACAAATCTTATTATATCAGTTGGCTTTCTATACTTTTTGTCTACAAATCTATTGTAGCATAACATATGATTGATGACGTAGAAGCAAAAATTTAAAAAATCCATAGAACAATTAAGAGAAGACATAAGTAAAAACTATCAAGAAGAACAAATACAGATACTATACACAAAAACAACAAATACTAAAAAGCAGAAACCATACAACTATTCATTTAATAGCTATCAAGTATTAGAAAGTCAAAAAGAGAAATAGAAAAAGATATCCATATAATAGAAAAGAGAAAAATAAAGTAAGAAGGAAAAATACAAAAACTGATAAATGAAGAACTATTACAAGAGGCATATTCAAAAACAAGGGATAGATATATATTAACCAGAGATGGAAAAATAGACTACAGTAAGATACAAGAAGAAAAACGACCTCTATATAAAGACCAAGAAGACTACTTTAAAAGACATAGAGGATATATTATATGGTAATATATTTAATAATGAAAAATAGATATACAAAAATCAAAGAAGAAGAATAAAGATAGAGGATTGAAAGATATAAAAATCAGCCTCCTGAAAAGAGAGCTGATACACAAAATTTTTCGTACATCCCTAATATTGTCTAACTATAAGTCTTACTCCACTAGGTATTGTACTTGTAGTAGATGTGTAATATGTTTTTCTTCCATTAGCTATTTTACAAATATTATATTTTCTAACTTCATTTGTCTCTCTACATATAAATACCAACTTCCATAATTTGGAACATTCTACAGAATATCCAGTAACTCTATCAGTAGTTCTTGAACCAATATTTAAAGCAAAAGATACGTACTGACCATTAATTGTTACTCAGCACTTACATCAGGTCCGCTGCCAGCTTCCCAATATATTGAACCCCATACGAAGGAAAAGAAACTGGTCCATAATTTTGTCCACCTGCTTTATATGGTCCAAACCACTGTCTTGTACTTCCAACTAATTCAGTGACATAATTAGAACGGTCTAATGGTCGAATTTCATTATTTGGAAAAATTTAGAGATAAATTTTGATTTTTAAATCATTTATGTAATGATTTAATTGTTGCTCAAAATCTTTTCCAATGTTTTCTTGAGATTTTTAAAATTGTCTTTGAATAAATGTCTTTTCTTGAATTGCAGGAAACATTCATTTTTGGAATGAATAAAAACAGCTACTAAAATAAGCAATAAAAAGTTTTTAGTTTTTCATAAAAAGCCTCCCTTTTCAAATAACTAATTTTATGTTAAAAATAATTTATTAACAAGTTTATTTTTAACATAAACTATCATCAATCACAAATAAAAGGAGGCTTTTTATGACATAATTCTAATAAGTATATGATATTATTTTCATTCATATTATACTTTAATAATAATCAACAAATTATGATAATTGGTCGTACTATAAACCCAACAACTATTGAGTATAGTAAAAGAAAATAAATGACAAAGAAATAATAGAAAAATCAAAAATATTTAATGAATCTATTATAGAAAAATGATAATGAAAATTTGTTATTGATAGATGAACAACCTACTGTTATATTAAAAATAATTGAAAAAGATATTACTTATATATTTGAAATATATAATAAACAAGAAAAATTCAATACTTACAATAAATAATAAAAGGAACTATAAAAATATAATTTGAATTCATCAGGAAATACAAAAGTTTTAAAAAGAAATTAAACAAATTGAAATATATTTTTAATTTCTTTTAAAACTTAATCAAAAATATTTAAAACTAATTTTTAAATATATTTCATCTTCAGGAAATAAAATCCAGCCACTTCTTTTCATTTCTTCTTTTTGTTTTAATTTTTCCTCATTGTATCTTTTCCGACATAGGTTCAGGAGAATTTTAAAAATTCTTTATTCACTTCTGCATTTGTAAAAATTTATAATATCATTGTTATAAAAAGCCATCTTTATCTCTAAACGTACTACTTCCATAATCATTTAAATAATTTTTGACTATCAAAAATAAATTCAAAATGGAATTATAGCAGACTGGCATCCAAGATATTGTTAGTATTCTTATACAAAAATGAAAAGTATTCCACTATATAACACCAATGATATTTTAGGAGAATACGGGATTGAAAAAGAAAAATTAAGTATAGTAATGATGAGGTATATATAGCTAATTTTGTAAGAGCATTAGCAGACCCAATTTTGTTACAAGACAATATATCAGAGTTTAGATTTTTGTAGTAATGATTATCTAACTAATGATGAACAGAAAAAGAGATTTATATACACTACTTTTGGAAAGTAAATGAAAGAAAAGATATACAGTGTTTTTAAAAGATGAGTTTCCAAAGTTTTTATTATATGTAAACTATATTATTTATACAGCAATTATATAACATAGACTTTTTATGAGTTGGATTTTAATATTATACCTGAAGACTCAAATGCTCAGTAGGTTATTTGGGTTTAGATATACAAAAATGTAAATAAAAAGAGCATGGATTTTGATATGATAAAAAGAGTAACATTAAAAGACAGAAAACATCGCTTGTATGTAAATTATGTTATTGATATTGTAAGCTAAAATAAATATTCACCATCTAAGACGGTGGATATTTATTAAAACTAACTAGAAAAATATATAGTTATGAAATATTTTAAAAATTTGCAGAATTTTTGTATATATAAGAGATACTATTGCTGTAATTATGAGCACTCAATCCAAGAGATATTTTATTTAATTCAAAATATTCCCCGATATAACCAACACACATAATACCTATAGGGTCCAGATGAAAATGATATACATCTAAAAGCACTAAAAACTCTTCCATCATTTCTTTTGGGGTATTTACTTGCAATAAAACTCCGTTCATAATTGAAACAAATCCGTTTGATAGCCCGTACAAAAACCTGCTAATATAACGATAAATATATTTTTATATATTAATAATACACCACCACCACCAAAAACAAATCCTAAAAGCAAGCAATTGATTCATACAGAATTTATTTTTATTTTAGTTAGAAAAAGTGCCTAAAACCCTCCGATTGCAACGGAACTCATAAATACAGGATATACAGTTGTATCTATAAAGAAGTCCCCAAAAATAAGTTTTCTATAGATAATGAATCTATTGGGGATGCAAAATAAATTACCTCAAAATGTTACTAGTAAAATAACGATTATTATTTTGCTGGAAAAATAAACTTAAAACCATCTTTTGACACATTAATAAAATTTCATTCTTTTTATATTTTCAAATGTTTCTTTTTATATTCAACATTAAAAACAGATGCAATAGTAATGATATCAATAACTATTGCACCTTTAATACCTATTATAGATATTAAAGTACCTGAACTAATATATGAAAATATTTGAATAAATTGTTGAAACATACATGTAGCACTTCTTGCTGTATGTATCATTATCAGAAATCAGTAAAAGGTAAAATAGCATTTTGTGCTGGAGTACTGAAAGTACTAAATATAGTTTTGGATAGTGACAGATATAATTAGTATCGGCGTGGAAATATTGTTTGTCAAATACATAGATAATAATAAGCATAATACTATACCTTGTCCCAACGAAGTAAAAATCAATATATATATTATTATAATCCACAATTGAAGATGTAAACACACTAACAAAAGATAATAGTATTTTATAGCAAAAACATAACTCATTATTAATGTTGACTCTGTAACAGTATATATCAACAATGCAAATGCAATATCATCAATATAGTCGCTACACCACTAGTACACTATAGAAACGAAGAAAAGTCTAAAGTTTTTATAGTAAATTTATCATAATATTTTTAAATCATCCATAGTATATATTTTTAATGTCTTGGTTGTAAATTCTTACTACTATTAAGTTTTTCTGTTATACCATCATAAAGAGCTCCATTTATACATTTTTCATTTTACAATAATCTTTAATACGACTTGAACCAGAGTGATTAACGGTATTACCATCAAAAACCACAACCACAGAGAATACTTTTTACTTCTCAAGGATATTGACCGTAATTTGTATGAGGGTATTGGTAAACCTGAAAAAGGTTAACTGAGATTTGTCTTTTTTATGTCTTCAAATCCCATAATGGATAACAAAAGTATTATCTTTTTAATTCTGAGAAATGTAAATGAATTCATTAAATAATTTTTATCAAATATTGTTTATCCATTTTTAAAAATTTGAATACTTCCCAACACATTGATTTTTAAATTCAAAATCACCTAGTTAGAGTTGACCATATCTGTTGATTGAGAAAAATAAATCAATAAGAGATTTAAAAATATGTTCTATGCAGCTAGAAGAAGATTTATCAATTAATGTAAAACTATAATAATTAAAATCCATAAAATTAATGAGTTCATTGTTTATTATCAGTTTTGTAGGTATCCAATTCAGATAATCATTAAAATAAGAGAAAAAGAGTATCTGGTATTTTAAAACTATACAACAGGTTAATATTTTTGTTATTATTAAAAAGTGTATCATATAAATCAATATCTTCGTTGATTAAGGAAATATTATCTGTTTTTATTAAAAAGAAATCATGCATTAAACTCATATATTTACCCCTTATCTTGTTAATCCGTAACTAATTATATAACCTGGCTTTTTATCTCCAGCAATATCAATATACTTGCCATTCTTTTTCCATCTAGTAACGCCTTCAGTAAATCCGGAAACTATAGAATTAGTAGCCCCTCTTAAATTAATTCTAAATGAAATAGCGCCATTAACATAAGAAATTATATTCGTTATTCACTATGCTTAAAGCGTGCTTGTTGAAATGATTTTCTAAACAAGCCTCTTTACTTGAAAAACTACCATATCCCTGAAACATTTAATAAGTTATCTGGTATATTACGAGAACCATTTTGTTTTTGAGCTAGCTAAAACTCCTCCGTCTGTTGCTTTTGCGATAACTTCTATTGTTTCTATGACATTTTAACATAGGAAATGGTAGAGTATATTTAGTTACACCAATCCTTAAATTACTAATATTGAAGTTCTTTTGTTCTAGATCCAATTTTTACAGTTACATTTAATAAATCTACAGGATCACCTGATATTATTAAACTTAAATATAATTTCAGAACCTGGAAGCAATGAAATCCATACTTATAAGATTGGGAATAGTATTTGCTCTTAATAGTTCGTTTTCGTTTGAATTAAAAAGCACTATTTTCGTCATCAGAACTCCCAATAATAGTTTTATCTGTTATTTTATTTAGAACATAAAGCATTGGGATAGTATGTAAAGTTTGATAAAAATATAATCAATGTTATTATGATTATAAAAATTTCTTATTTTTAAACATTCTTACTAGATTATTTTTGTGTTTAGAATTAAACTTACAGTATATTTTATAATATTATATAGTATATACTTTGTCAATAATTTTTCAATATAATTATAACTATAAAAATTGGAATATATTTATACTTTATTACTTGTAATATTTATCAGCTTGTGGTTGTGGCACAGATGGATATTCTTTTTGAATTTCATCTTCAGTCAATTCATCAAAAGATTTGTCATAGTAAAAACCATCTTTATCTCTAAAAGTCTTTTTGCCATCTTTTCTTGAAGTCGGTTTCTGCCATAAAGATGAACTCTATATGAGTTATTCTTCTACCTTTACCTTTTTGCCATTTTGTTTATCTCGAGAGTTTTTTAAAATTGGTGTCAATTCTTCTTTGATTGGCTTTAAAACTCTTTTATTTATATCGCATATTTGATAGCTTTTAGAATACATATAATTTCTTTAAACTTGTCTATATCAAAAATCTTATAGCCAGTTTTTCTATATTGCTTTAATAATCTATACGCTGTTTTACTATAACTAGATGATAAACTAGTGAGTTCCTGTAACTCTAATTTTTGTAAAAATTACTTGTTATGTTATTGATTAAGTGTGCAAATTCAGGATTAGTCGCAACTGTAACAAATTTTTCTTCTATATTAACCCTGTATTTGGTAAATAAAACAAACTTGGTCCAATCATTTTTTGAGCCTATCTTTATATTAAGATGGATTAGTTTTATCATATGTACTTTATAAGTCTTTGACAAATCTTTCAATTCCTTTTGTATTGTTATAATTGCTTAAATTCTTTAACTCAGAAAGTATAAAAAGTTATTTCATTTATTCCTTTATCTCTCATCTGTCCAATATTGTAAAAATAAGTCTATTTCTATTGGATTAAAATTACGCATGAGTATAGAATCTCATATCACTTTTTATAAACAATAACTTCTCATAGCAGCTTCACCCCAAATTTCATTATTCAATAAAAAAGGTATTAATAAACAAGTATTATTTTTATAAAATTACCCTTACACTATATCTATACCATAATAAAAATCAATGGTTGCAGGTATACCTAAAAAGTTTTTAAAAATAAATATTAAAATAAAAATTTTAAAGTTTATTTATAGAAAAGGGTATTTTCATTAGAATATACAATACATTTTGCATTACTAATTGACTATATATAATTAGTGGGTAAAAATAAAAATACGTGATTGAAATTAATAAAAGATTTTTTATAATGTTTATTTGCAAAAAATATTGAAAGTATAAGGAGAATAAATTTGAGCATATTAAACGTAGAACATCTTAGCTATGGATTTGGAGATAGGGCTATATTTGACGATGTATCATTTAGACTTTTTAAAGGGTGAGCATATAGGTCTTATAGGGGCAAATGGAGAAGGAAAGTCCACTTTTATGAATATAATAACAGGCAAATTAGAACCTGATGCAGGAAAAGTAGAGTGGAGTAAAAGAGTAAGGGTAGGATATCTTGATCAACATTCTGTACTAGAAAAAGATAGTACAATAAGAGATGTATTAAAAACAGCCTTTTCATACCTATATGATTTAGAGCAAGAGATGAATGATTATTATATGAAGATGGCAGATGCAAGTGAAGATGAAATAAACAAGATGCTAGAAGAAGTAGGAAATATTCAAGACATATTAGAACATAATGATTTTTATATAATAGATAGTAAAATAGAGGAAACGGCAAGAGGTCTAGGACTAAATGATATAGGACTGGACTAAAAAAGTAGATGAATTATCAGGTGGACAAAGAACGAAGGTACTTCTTACTAAATTATTGTTGGAAAAACCTGACATACTACTACTAGATGAGCCAACTAACTATCTTGATAAAGAACATATAAATTGGCTAACAAGATATCTACAAAATTACGAAAAATGCTTTTTATACTTATTTCTCACGATATACCTTTTTCTAACTCAGTGTAATAAATCTTATCTATAATATGGAAAATTTAAAATTAGATAGATTTTCATGCACCTATGAAGAATTCTTGAAAATAAGAGAAGCTAGAAAAGAACAACTAGAAGCAGCATACAAAAGACAACAACAAGAAATAGCGGAACTTAAAGATTTTGTAGCTAGAAATAAGGCTAGGATATCTACTAGAAATATGGCTATGTCCAGACAGAAAAAAATTAGACAAAAATGGAGATGATAGAGCTAGAGGCTGAAAAACCAAAACCGGAGTTTAGTTTTAAGACTGCAAGGACACCTAAATGTAGGACTATTTTTGAAACTAAAGACTTGGTAATAGGGTATGATAAAGCTCTATCAAAACCTATTAACTTTCATTTGGAAAGAAATCATAGCTATAGTGGGTGCAAATGGTCTTGGAAAAACTACTCGGTTGAAATCACTATTAGGGTGATATAAAAATCTATATCAGGGTTTTGTAAATAGGGGAGAGTTTTTGGAGATAGGATATTTTGAACAAGAAATAAAAGGTGCAAACCACAATACTTGTATAGAAGAAGTATGGAGTTGTTTTCCTTCTTTAGAGTAAAGAGATATAAGAGCTATGCTTGCAAAATGTGGACTTACAACTCAAAACATATAGAAAGTAAAGTTATGGTATTAAGTGGTGGAGCAGGCAAAAAGTAAGACTTTGTAAGCTTATGAATAAGCAAACTAACGTACTTGTATTAGATGAGCCTACGAATCACTTAGAGATGTGTATGCAAAAGATGAACTGAAAAAGAGCTAAAAAGAGTATAAAGGAACAATACTACTTATATGCCACGAACCTGAATTTTTATGAAGATTGGGTAGATCAAATAGTGGATTGCAGAAATTGGTCGCTTTTAGCATAATTGAAAAGAAGGATTATATGAGAGATACTACCTATAATATTAGTAATAGCGGGGCTTATACTCATAGCTATGCCATTTTTATAATAATTATAGAATAAAAAGAGAATATGAAAAAGCATCTATAGAAGAAATATCTGCTGATGTTCTTAAAAGAAAATAATGAAAAAGATGTAAAAAGAAGATGTATTTGATTTTAAAAAGATAGAAGAAATATCACCCTACGTCAACATTTATGAATCCAAATGTAGTGGACAAATCATTACTCATAGGCCAATTGGTAATACCTGTCTGTAAATATAGAATTTGTCTGTATTCAAAGGTTCTACTAATGAAAAATTTGCTTGCTGGTGCAACTACTATGAAAAGCAGATGATAAAATGGGAGAGGGTAATTTTACCCTAGCAGGTCATTATAACAAAGATAAGAGTATATTATTTGGCTCTCTTATGGATGTGAAAGTAGGAGATATAATAAAGGTAACAGACAAGACCAATATATATGAGTACAAAGTATATGCAAATAAAAACAGTAGATGACAAATCTATATATATGATAGAAAATGAAGAGGCTAAAAAGAGGTAACAATATAATATCTCTTATGACTTGTTATTATTCTTCTAAAAACAGGTAAAAGATATTTTGTGTTAGGGAGATCTTGTAAAGACTTATCCATATGACGAGAAAAACTTATGGATGTAAAAAGAATCAAAGAAATCTTAAAATTATATTAAGATTATTTTATAGTGTATAATTTAGATTAAATTGATTAAAGCAAGATTTTTATTACCTTATTTGGAGGAATAACGTGGAATCTAAAAAGAAAAAGATAATATTAGCTGTTTTGATATTTCTTTTTAGCTTAGTAGCTATTGTTGCGTATGCTTTTAACAAGTATTATAAATCAAATGTACTTAAAAATGATTTTAAGACTGTAATAGCTGATAGCGTAGATGAAGATGTACACTGATAGAATAAATGTACTTGTGTTAGGTATGGAGCATACCAGAACAGATATGATAATGGTAGCAAGTTTTGATCCCGTAGCTAAGACATTAAAATGCTATATCTATACAAGAGATACATTTGTACAAAAGAGCAGAATATTCAAACAATTATCCTGACAATACCCTAAAATAAATGCGGTATATGAAATACCTGAGTGAAAGTGTAGAAAAGACTTGCAAATACAGTATCAGATATATTAGGAGTACCAATACACGATTATGTTATGGTAGATTATAAAAGCAGTAGGTGATGTTACTGATGCAGTAGGGGAGTAGATGTAGCTATACCATTTAATATGCACTATGATGATCCCTTGGTCTGACCCACCATTACACGTTCATTTTTACAAAAGGCACTACTCATCTAAATGGAAATAATGCCATAGAATTCTTACGTTGGAGACATAATAATGATGGTTCTTATGGTAATGAGGAGATATAGGTAGAGTAAAAAGACAACAAGAATTTATGAAAAATATTGGATAAAGTCTAAACCCTACATCTTTACCAAAGGTTATAGATGTTTTATTTAAAAATATTAAGACTAGTTTAGGACTTGCAGAAGTTATGGGATTTGTTACTGATGCTGTAAGTATGCCTCAAAGGAAAATATACATTTTTATCAAGAGGTAGGAGAGGCAGCTTATTTTTTACGGTCTTTTGGTATTTTTGTAAATGAGCCGGATAAGACAAAAGCTCTTATGCAAAAATAATGAAAAAAATGAAACTATATTGGAAGAAGATACAAAACTTCACAGGAATTTTTTTGATTTAATAGTAAAAAGTCACCGCTTAGTATAATAGAAAAATACTATGGTGGAGATACTAGTTATTCATCTACAAATAACAATAGTTCGTACAATAGTAATAATACAACTAATAAATACAAAATTATAATAACACAATAACTACTACTACAAGGCAAGATAGAGTTAGAGAAAATAATAGTTATGTAAATAATAACACGACTAAAAAGAAACACAGACAAAACTATATACAATGATGTAACTAATGAGGAAGTAAATAATTCTGTTACAAAGAATCAAGATACAACTAATAATACTACTCAAAAACAATAATGAAGTATCAACACCAAAACAGCCGGTAAAACCAGCTGTACAAGAACCTATATTGCCGTCAAACGAACCGGTTGCGCCTGTAGATACACCAGTAGTAGAAGAAAATACAGAGGACTCACTCTGTGTTTTATTAAAAAGCTGTTACAGTGAAAATCAATCACCGTAACAGCTTTTTAGCGTTTATTTTATTTCGTTATAATCATCATCATATTTTTATACTATCTACAGTATCATTATTTGAATTATTTATAGTAGTATTTTTCTATGTATATTTTCATCTTCAAAGTAATACTCATATTTATCTTCAAATATAGTATTTCTTTTTACAAAAATATATATAGGAAATACAATAGGTACTAAAAACTTACTATAGTTAATAGAGTAGCATTATTAGAGTCTATGTTTTTCAACAAATTATAGTAAATATATATTATCAATATAGCAGAACATATAGAAGTAGTAAATGTAAATAAAAAGAAGATACCTAAATTTAGATTACTTCCTATATTAGCTATAATAACACCTGAAAATGATAATATTATAGATAAAAATACCTGAAATATGTGCTTCTAGATAAATCTTGCCAAATATGTTTATATCTCCGGCTAATAAAGCCATAAGATATGTGTTAAGAACAGGTATCCACGCAAAAACGCCTTATCTTCATAACCGTTATTTTTTAGCCAAAGTATACAATCCTATAGAGAATATAACATAAAATACTATAGCAATTGAAATAAAAATTAACATCATAGAAAAATATAGTAATAATTTTCAGCCATAATACCTCCTTTATACACTTCTAGTATAATGCTTAAGCCTATCATCTTCATTCAAAATGGTTAGCCAGTTTTTCATATACTTTTTATGATAATCATTTAATCTTTTTATCTGTATCAGACATTATAGAAACATCTATGGCATCAAGGTCAAAAGGTATATAGCTCATCCTTCAAATTTCATAAATGTGCCATATTCATTTTCTACATCCTTTACTACTAATAGTTCATTTTCTAGTCTAATACCGTAGAGCCTTGTATATATATACCAGGTTCATCTGTTATTATCATTCCCTCTTCAAAGTTTTGCAATGATTCTTTTGATTTTTGCCATCTCAAACTCTATAGGTCCTTCTATGGACATTTAGCATATATCCGACTCCATGACCTGTACCTATGGTTATAATTTTAGATTTCTATCCCAAAAAGGCTGTCTGGCTAATATGTCCAAATTTGCACCTGATGTACCATACAAAAATTTTGCACTTGCTATAGCAAGATTAGACATAGCTACTAATTGTAAAAATGTTCTTTCATTGTATCACTTACTTTACCAAGAGCATATGTTCTAGTTATATCTGTAGTACCTTCATAGGTAGCTCCTGTATCAGTCTATGTACAGTTATCAGATTGCAAAGTAGCATTAGATTCTTCATCAGCACTATAATGTATTATTGCACCATTACTACCAAAAGCAGATATAGGGGAAAAACTGGGTTGTATATAGCTAGAGTTCAATTTTCTGAATTCATCAAGTTTTTCAGAAGCACTTATCTCAGTAATTTCTATTTTACCTATACTTTCTTTTTAGCCATTTCATAAATTTAATATGTGCACAGCGTCCATTAATTGTGCTTTTTGATTTTCTATCTCAGTTTTATTTTTATAGATTTTTAGTAATGTAGATGGAGTAAGTGTATCTACTATTTTTACATCTTTTGGTATGTTATTGTAAAGACATAGTTTATCTTTGACATCTCCAACATTACAGTATCATTTTTGTGATATATTTTTTACATCTTCATATATATTATTGTATGGTTGTATAACAATATTATCTCTTGATAGAGTATCTTGTATTTCTTGAGATATTTTGCTTTCGTCAATATATAGGTACACCTTATCCAATGTTATTATAAGATAGCTAAGTACAAGTGGACAATAAGATATATCATTTCCACGAATATTCAGTATCCAGCATATATCATCAAGTGTAGTGATTATATGGTGTGCTATTATGCTCTTTCATAGTTTTGCGTATTTTTCCAACTTGCTAGTAGTAGATTCACCACTATAGCTTATATCAAGTGCAAACACCTTTTCTTTTTGACATAGTAGGTCTATCTGTCCATATATCATCTATTAAATCGTGTTCGTATATTATGTTGCCATTTTTCTTTTCAACTATTTTTGTAATTCATACCATCATTTACAGATATTACTCTACCATCAAAACCTATATTTTCATTATCTTTTATAGATTTTTTCTATAAAATCTAATATAGTAGGCACACCTTTTTCTCCCATTTTCATCAGCTGTATACCTGTATTTTCAAGTTGCATAGCAGCTTGTAAAAAAGTATCTGCCATCAGTCCATAGATACGCATTATCTTTTTGTGATAAGAGCTGTACCGGAAGAGCCGTTAAAAGATGTTATATATTCTCTAGCCTTAAAATAATCTCCTACATATTCACTATCGTGAAAAATCGCAAGAAGGTACTATATAATAGTCTATGTCTTTCATAGCATTTTTAATAGTGAAAGTTTTTGTATTATATTCATAAAAAGTATCCTTTCTCACATAACAAGAAAAATAATAATAATAAGCATAATTGTACAACAAATCAGTATAATATTCAATGTATTTGTAAATATATATATAAAAATGTAATCTAAATATTTAATAGTATCAATAAAATAAAAATATGCTATAATTACAAAAATAAAAAAAGGAGAACTAATAATGGCAAAAAGTAGTATCTGTAAATATATCAGAAAAAGGAGAGATAAAAATTCCCATACACAAGGGAGAATTTATAAAAGGCTTTTGGATTAAAAAGAAGATTCTCACGCAGGCAAATGGCATAGACAAGTGTCATTACTTGCAAAAAGAATCCATAGATTATATGAAGACAAAAGGTATAGATGAGCTAAATTTTGAGATTTTGCAGAAAATATCACTACTACAGGAGTAAGTCTACATAAAACTCCCTGTAGGAACTATACTAAAAATAGGTCAAACAATACTAAAAAGTATCGCAAATAGGAAAAGAATGTCATAATGGATGTAAGATAATGCAAAAAGTAGGGCTCTTGTATTATGCCTACACAGGGTATATTTGCTACAGTAGAACAGGGCGGATATATACAAGATGGAGATGAAATACAGATAATAATACCTGAAAAAGACATATTTACCTATGCTATAATAATAGTATCTGATAAAAGGCTCACAAGGTCTAAGACAAGATGGATGTAAGGAAAAATAGTAAATATATTAGATAATCAAATGGTATATCAAATGGTAGATTATGTAATAGTGCCGGATGAGATAGATGAAATAAAAGCAGCTATACAAAATATAGAAAACAAAACATCACTAATACTTACATCAGGTGGGACAGGATTTTCAAAAAGAGATGTTACACCGGAGGCAACACTTTGTCTTATACAAAAAGAACAGATGGAATAAGCTGAGTATATAAGGGCAAAAAGTTTGGAAAAACTAACAGAGCTATATTATCAAGAGCAGTGTCAGGTATAGCAGATGATTCTCTCATAATTAATCTTCCGGGAAGTCCAATAGCAGTAGAAGAATCTCTCAATTTTATACTAGATCCATTAAATCACGGTCTAGAAATATTATTAGCAAGAGATAAAAGATTGTGCAAGATCATAAAAATATAAAGAAAAATATATATTAAAAATTATAAATAAAAAGTTTAAAGTAAAAATAAGGTATCATATAACTAGTTCAAAAGATACTATAAAGTAGGGTCATGCTGTCTTAGATACAAAAAGGCGCCGTATAGATAGTATGTATTAGTTGTAGGGTGTGACTGACACCTTATAGTTATCTACTGTAGCAATCTTTTGTGAAAAACAAATAAATAGGTATGGATACCAATAATTAAAAATTCAGGAGGAATTAAAAATGATAATAAACAATAATATGATGTCACTAAACGCACAAAGAGCGCAAACAGTTAATGCTAGTGGAATGGGAAAATCTCTAGAAAAACTATCTACAGGTCAAAAGAGTAAATAGAGCGGCAGATGACGCAGCAGGTCTTACAATCTCTGAAAAATGAGATCACAAGTAAGAGGTCTTAACCAAGCATCTAGAAACTCACAAGATGGTATATCAGCAGTACAAACAGCAGAAGGAGCACTAGATGAAGTGCATTCAATGCTACAAAGAATGAGAGAACTAACAGTACAAGCTGGTAATGATACTAATCAAGAGAGTGATAGAAAAGCTATAAAAAGCAGAAATAGATCAATTGTATAATGAGATAGATTCTATATCTTCTAAAAACAGAATTCAACAAGCAAAAACTACTAAACGGTGATTTTTAAAACTGGTAAAAACTACAAGTAGGAGCTAATGAAGGACAAACACTTACTGTATCTATAGTTAATATGGCAGCTAAGTCTATAGGTCTTGAAGCGAAAGATGACCTAAAGTAGAAAGCAACCAAGAAGTATCTCATTCTATAAAGAAAAATAGATGATGCTATAGCAAAAAGTATCTGATCAAAAGATTCTAAATTAGGTGCTATACAAAAACAGATTAGAGCATACTATCAAAAAACTTAGACAATGCAGCTGAAAATACACAAGCAGCAGAGTCAAGAATAAGAGATACAAAACATGGCAAAAAGAGATGAGTACATTCACAAAGAACAATGTATTATCACAAGCAGCTCAAGCGATGATATCACAAGCAAAACCAAGTACCACAACAAGCACTACAACTATTAAGATAGTTAATAGTGAAGTCAGGTACAAATTATCATTTAAAAAGGATACTAGAGATAGTATCCTTTTTTTATATGAATAAATAAAGTGTAAAAATATTTTAAATTTAACATAATAGGGGTATAACTTATAAAAATATAGATAAGGTGATATTATGAAAAAGTTTTTGGTTACAGGTGCAGATGGATTTATAGGAAGTCATTTGACAGAAGAGCTGGTGAACTTAGGTTATGACGTGAGGGCTTTTGCATATTACAACTCTTTTTAATTTTGGGGTGGCTTGATACTCTTTCCAAAGATATTATGAAAAACGTAGAGGTATTTACAGGAGATATAAGAGATGCAAACGGAGTAAGGCAGGCAGTAAAAGGAGTAGATGAGGTATTTCATCTTGCAGCTCTAATAGCCATACCATTTAGCTATCATTCTCCTGATACTTATGTAGACACCAATATAAAAGGAACATTGAACGTATTACAAGCATCTAGGGATATGGATATATCTAGGGTGTTAGTAACGTCAACATCAGAAGTATATGGTACGGCAAAAATATGTACCTATAGATGAAAAACATCCTTTATCAAGGACAATCTCCATACTCAGCTACAAAAATAGGAGCTGACAGATTAGCAGAATCTTTTTTATAGAAGTTTTGATATGCTCTATAACTATTGTAAGACCATTTAACACATATGGTCCTAGACAATCTGCCAGAGCGATAATACCTACCATAATTACTCAGCTTTTATCAGGGAAAACAGAGCTTGAGATAGGATCTCTTTACACCCACGAGAGATTTCTAAACTACGTTAAGGATACAGTAAACGGATTTATAGAAATATCAAAAATCTAAAAACCATAGGAGAAGAGATAAATATAGCCACTCAAAATGAAAATATCTATAGGCGACCTTGCAAAATGAACTTATAAGACAGATTAATCCACAAGTAAAAATAGTATGTGATGAACAAAGGTTAAGACCTGAAAAAGTGAGGTAAATAGATTACTAGGCTCAAACGAAAAATACTTACTAATTGGAATATGAAGTACAGTTTTGAAGAAGGACCAAGAGAGACTATAGAGTTTTTAGAAATAATTTGATAAATATAAGACAGACATATACAACATTTAATAGTATAAGATGTAGTAAAATGTTTGAAATAATATAGGTGGAATTATGAATATATCGGAATTTTTGATAGATGAAAATATATCTATGCTTTGAAGCTATGAGCTGTCTGGATAAGGTAGCAAAAAATACTCTTTGTATTAAAAGATGAACGATTTGTTGCAACTATCACAGATGGGGATATAAGAAGATGGATACTGAAAAGGGCAATCTTGTAGCTAAGGTAAAAGGACATAGCAAACTACAATCCCTAGATATATATATGAGAAAGACAAAAATACAGCAAAAATTTTATGGAAGAAAATGGCATACCAGCAGTACCTGTATTAGATGAGGATAGAAATATAATTTCTATTATATTTTTTTGATGATTTTAAGGTAGAAAAGGAGCATAATTTCAACATACCTGTAGTAATAATGGCAGGAGGAAAGGTACCAGACTATATCCATATACAAAAATACTACCAAAACCACTCCATACCTATAGGAGAAATACCTATAATAGAGCATATAGTCAATAGATTCTACAGATATGGGGCAAGAGATTTTTATTTTTATAGTGAATCATAAGAAAAATATGATAAAAGCCTATTTTTAATGAGTTAAATAAACAGTACAAACTCAACTATATAGACGAAGATATACCTCTTGGTACAGGGAGGAGGGCTTAGTCTATTAAAGGGTAAGATAACATCTACATTTATATTATCTAATTGTGATATATTGATAGAAGAAGATTATGAGAGCATATATAAGTTTCATAAGGAAAAACAATCTTATAACTATGGTATGCTCACTAAAAAAATATAAAAATACCATATGGTGTAATAGATATAAATGAAAGTGAGAAATAGAAAATATAAAAGAAAAACTGGAGATAGTACTAATACAGGTATGTATATAGTAGAGCCAAAAAGTGATACAAGATTTAAAGGAAAAATGAAAATATAGGATTTCCTGATATAATAGATAACTATAGGAAAAAGGTGAGAAAAATAGGGTGATTTCCTATAGGAGAAAACAGTTATCTTTGATATGGGGCACTTTGATGAGATGGAAAGAATGATTGAGCATCTAGGAGAAAAATGAGACATATGAAATGGAATGGAATACCTACTATAATATTTGGCAAAGGAGCAATGTCAAAAGAAATATATTATACTATAAAGGATATAAATAATCACAATAATCAAAAATATTTATGAAGTGTTGAGGGTTTGTGAGTGAAGAATCACAAGATATAGGATATAAAATAACAAGTGATAACATACAGAAATTATAACAGGCGATGAGTATGTAACGGATTATATAAAAATATAAGCTTATAGCTGTTGTGATACCATTATCATCACATAAGGCTAAGGCTAAAATATATGAAAAGCTAAAAAAATAAAAGATAACATTATATTTCCTAATATAATTCATCCCAGCGTGAGATTGAGTAATAATATATCTCTTGGCATAGGAAAATGCAATAATGAAAAATGCTATACTTACCTATGATATAAGTGTAGGAGATTTTAATTTAATAAATATACAATCTACAATAGGATGATGGTACAAATATAAAGTCTTTTGCACAATAAACCCAAAACGCACTTATATCTGGAGATGTTTGTATCACAAGATAATGTATTTATAGGAGTAGGAGCAACTGTACTACAAAAATATAACTATTGATGCAGTAGTAGGAGCAGGTGCCACAGTAGTAAAAAGATGTTAAAGAAAAATACGACTGTAGTAGGTGTACCCTGCAAAAAGAATTAAAAAGAGGTAGTGATGAGTAAGGTATATATAATAGCAGAGGCTGGAGTAAATCATAATGGCTCTTTAGATATTGCAAAAGAAACTAGTAGATGAGGCTAAAAAGTGGAGCTGATTGTATAAAATTCCAAACTTTTATAGCAGAAAATATAATATCAAAAATGCAAAGCAAGCTAAATATCAAACAAAAACATAGGTAAAGAGCAAAGTCAATTAGAAATGATAAAATTGAGCTTTCATTTGAAGATTTTAAACAGTTGAATAATTATTGTATAGAAAAACATAGACTTTCTTTCAACAGCTTTTGACCTTGAAAGTATAGACTTTTTAGAAAGTCTTGGTATGAATACATGGAAGATTCCATCTGGAGAAATAACAAACCTTCCATATCTTATTAAAATTGCAAAAGTTAAAAAGAAGGTAATTTTGTCTACAGGTATGAGCACTATGCAAGAAATAGAAGATGCAGTAAATATATTTAAAAATATGGAACAAAATGATATAACAATACTTCATTGTACTACCCAGTATCCCACTTTTGTTTGAAGATGTCAATTTGAATGCTATGCTAAGTATAAAAGAAAAATTCGGATATGATGTTGGATACTCTGATCATACAAAGGGCATAGAGGTACCTATAGCGGCTGTAGCACTTGGAGCAACTGTAATAGAAAAACATTTTTACACTGGATAACAATACGATAGGACCTGACCATAAGGCAAGCTCCACAACCAGACGAGCTATGGTAGAATCTATAAGGAATATAGAGCTTAGCCTAGGTGATGGGAGAAAAGTTGTAGCTAATAGTGAAAAAGGAAAAATATGTCTATAGCTAGAAAAAGTATAGTAGCTAAAAAGAGCATAAGAAAGGGACAGTTGTTAAGTGAAGAAAATATAACTGTAAAAAGACCTGGAGACGGCATAAGTCCTATGAAATGGTTTGACATATTAGGAACAGCAGCCATAAGAGATTTTGAAGAAGATGAGTTGATACAAATATGAAAAAAGATAATAAGCGTATTTACAGCCACAAGAGCAGAATATGGTCTTTTAAAACCTATAATAACAAAATTGACTAAGGTACAGGAGTTTGACGTAGAGAATAGTGGTAAAGTGGAGCACATCTATCACCTGATTTTGGATATACCTATAAGGAAATAGAAGAAGATGGTTTTTAAAATAGACAAAAATAGATATATTGCTTAGTAGTGATGATACAAGTGCTATATCAAAGTCTCATGGGACTAGCGCTTATCAGTTTTTTCTGACTATTTTTCTACATTGAAGCCGGATTTATTGCTGGTTTTAGGCGATAGATATGAGAGCTTTGGCAGTATCCATAGCAGCTATGAATGAAAAAAATACCAATAGCACATCTAGATGGAGGAGACTCAAGGAGCAGTAGATGATGTGGATACAAGTATGTTATAACAAAAACTATCATATATTCATTTTACAAGTACGAGAGAATATAAAAATAGAGTGATACAGCTAGGAGAACATCCTGATAGAGTATAGTGAAGTAGGCGCAATAGGTATTGAGAATATACTTAATGAAAAATTGTTATCGAGAGAAGAGCTTGAAGAAAGCTCTAGGGTAAAATTAGGTGACCAGCATGCAGTAGCTACTTATCACCCTGTAACATTAGAAAAATACAAGTGAAAAGTCAAGCAGAGACCTTTTAGATGTGTGCATAAAACGAAAAAGATATGCTTTATATTTACAAAAAGCAAATGCAGATGAAGATGGACGAAAGATAAATAAGATTTTGGAAGAGTATAGTAGATATGAAAAATATAAAAGTATACTCCTCACTAGGTATGAAAAAGGTACTTATCAGCACTCAAATATGCAAAAATTTGTAATAGGAAATCTGTCTAGTGGTATATTGGAAGCTCCCTAGTTTTAAAATAGCTACAACAAACATAGGAGACAGACAAAAAGGGAAGACTAGGGCAAGCAGTGTAATAGATGTAGAAAATGACAAACAATCAATAGAAGATGCAATTAATCTAGCTCTTAGCAAAAGATTTTTGAACAAAGGCTAAAAACTACTGTAAATCCATATGGAGATGGCAATACATCTTCAAAGATAATAGATATATTGAAAAAAATATATGTTAGAAGATAAAATAGACTTAAAGAAAGAATTTTATGATGTAATGTAACTTAATATATTTTAAAAATAGAGGGAAACATTGAAAAATCTGGCACATAATACCTGCACGTTCAGGCTCTAAAGGGCTGAAAGATAAAAAAATATAAAGGAGCTTAACAAAAAGCCACTCATATATTATGCTATAAAAGAGGCTAAAAAAATCAAATATTTTTGATGAGATTATGTTAAGTACAGATTCTGTTTTGTGATGCTGATATAGGTAAAAAATTAGGTGCAAGTGTACCATTTTTAAGAGATGATAGCCTATCAACAGATACTGCGTCAACTTGGGATGTAGTAAAAGATGTATTAAAAAGATATGAGGAGAAAAACATATTTTTGATACAGTATGTATACTCCAACCTACATCACCACTTAGAATATCTGAGGATATAGTAAAAATCTTATGATATGTTCAAAGAAAAAGATGCCAATTTTGTGGTATCAGTGTGTGAGATGGATCATTGTCCACTATGGTCCAAACACATTAGACGATACATTGTCTATGGAAAACTTTATAGATAAAAAATATAATACAAATGCCAAGACAAGAGTTACTAACATACTATAGAATAAATGGCGCTGTATATATAATAAAGACTAAATATCTTTTTTGAGTAAAAAGACATCTATTCATCAAAAAGTTATGCTTATATTATGCCAAAGACAAGGTCTATAGATATAGATGATATTGTAGATTTCAAACTGGCAGGTATTATTAGACGAAGATAATAGATAATTAATATGTGACACAAATTTAAAATAATTTGATTGGAAGGACGATATGCTTACATATGAAACTTGTAAAAATGTTGATTTAGAAACTGTAAAATATGAATATGAGGAAAATGGAAAGGTAATATATATATACACAGTAAATATGACCCTATAACAGAGGCAAAAGAGTGGGCAAAAAGTGTACGACAAAGATATTAGAGTATATATAATATATGGTGGAGGCTTGTTGTACCATATTTGAACTAGAAAAACTTATAGGAGAAGATGACAGTATAATAATATTTGAGCTCTATAAAAAGAGCTTTGTGAAAAAGTTATAGCATCAGGTGTTAAATTTAACGACAATGTCAATATATAGTTATATGAAAGAAAATGATAATGAAAATATAAGTTTTTTTGAAAAATAATATAAGTGCATATGATTATAAAAGTATAAAGATATGCATATAATCTATATGAGAGTATATTTCCCTAATAATGTAGATAGATTGTATGAGTATTTAAAACTTTGCACAAAAGTACAGTGATTAATTTAAGGACTGTAATATCAAGATACAATTTTACAATAGAAAATCTTATAAAGCACTATAGATTTTTCAAAAAGGTACAAGAAGTAATGATATAAAAACTTATATAAGGGAAAAGACGGCTGTAATAGTGTCATCCGGACTCATCACTAGATGATAATGTGGCAGATTTGAGGGGCTATGAGGATAAAGCTGTCATAATAACAGGGGTAGGTCTCTTAGAACTCTACTTGATAATGGTATAAGAGCTCACATGGTAGCTACCATAGATATGACACCCTGTAAATTATACATCTATATACCAAAGATTTGACATACTAAATGAGACTATACCCTTAGCTACATTGCTTGAGAGTAACTATAAAATAACTAGAGAATATAAGGGAGATAAGATATTTATACCAAGTGACAGCATAGATGAAAAAGATACATTTTTGTATGATGAAAAGACAGACTCTTTATATTGTTATGGCTCAGTAGCTACTTTGCAAAATATCACTAGCTATATATCTAGGATGCGAAAGGATAATTTTATAGGTCAAGACTTAGCCCTATAAAGATGATAAACTTTATAGTGAAACTAGTGCTAATGAAAAATAATAATGTGCAAGTTAGGGAAAAAGATATAATATACGTAAAAAGGAAATGTACAAGAAAAAGGTAAAAGACTAGTGTTTTGCTAAATATGTTTAACACAGGTATAGCAGAAGTAATAAGGGCAAATAACAATATTGAATTTATAAATTCTACTGAAGGTGGAGCATATATAGATGGCACTGAAAGTTATGACATTAAAAAGAGTCGCTCTTCCATAGAGTATGATGGTGAAAAATCTGGAAGATAGCTAAAAAGTGATAGAAGACTCAAAAAGATATAGATGATGAAGATATAATAAAAAATTAAAAATCAGTATAGAAGATGTAGAATATGTAAAGACTATTGCAAAAAGAGGAAGATTAGAGACACTAGTGCCTTATGTGAGGTGTGAATAATTCTAAGATATTGGAAAAACTAGAAAAACTGGACATAGAGAAAAAGATAAGCTCACAAGTTTATACAAGGATTTTTGTATGAGCTAGGTCTGGAGGCTATAAGTAATCAAAAAGATGACTTTGAACATATAGTAAAAAATAACAAAAACAATATGAAGATATAGAGTATATATCTAATATAATGAAAAATATCTACAAGAAGAAATAGAATATATTGATAAAATAAAAAGTTTAAAAACAAAAGAAGGTATCATATAACTAGTCCAAAAGGTACTATAAAGTAGGGCATACTATTTTAGAAAAATGGCGCCGTATAGATAGTATGTATTAGTTGTAGGGTGTGACGATACCTGTAATTATCTACCTTAGCAATCTTTTTGTGAAATAAATAAACAAACTAAATAGGTATGGATACCAATAATTAAAATTCAGGAGGAATTAAAAATGATAATAAACAATAATATGATGTCACTAAACGCACAAAGAGCGCAAACAGTTAATGCTAGTGGAATGGGAAAAATCTCTAGAAAAACTATCTACAGGTCAAAAGAGTAAATAGAGCAGCAGATGACGCAGCAGGTCTTACAACTCTGGAAAAATGAGATCACAAGTAAGAGGTCTTAACCAAGCATCTAGAAACTCACAAGATGGTATATCAGCAGTACAAAACAGCAGAAGGAGCACTAGATGAAGTGCATTCAATGCTACAAAGAATGAGAGAACTAACAGTACAAGCTGGTAATGATACTAATCAAGAGAGTGATAGAAAAGCTATAAAAGCAGAAATAGATCAATTATATGATGAGATAGATTCTATATCTTCCAAAAACAGAATTCAACAAGCAAAAACTACTAAACGGTGATTTTTAAAACTGGTAAAAAAACTACAAGTAGGAGCTAATGAAGGACAAACACTTACTGTATCTATAGGAAAAATGGCTGCATCTGATATAGGTCTTAAAAAGAAAGATGACCTTAAAGTAGAAAGCAACCAAGAAGTGTCTAAAATCTATAAAGAAAATAGATGATGCTATAGGAAAAAGTATCTGATCAAAAGATTCAAATTAGGTGCTATACAAAACAGATTAGAGCATACTATCAAAAAACTTAGACAATGCAGCTGAAAATACACAAGCAGCAGAGTCAAGAATAAAGAGATACAAACATGGCAAAAAGAGATGAGTACATTCACAAAGAACAATGTATTATCACAAGCAGCTCAAGCGATGATATCACAAGCAAAACCAAGTACTCACAACAAGCACTACAACTATTAAGATAGTCATTAGTGAAGTTAGGTACAAATTATCATTTAAAAGGGATACTAGAGATAGTATCCTTTTTATTTTATATTATCTGCATAGAAAATAGATAGTAATATTTAAGTAGTTAAGTTTTTTCAAATTTTTATTTTCTTAACTATTGTTAGAATATAATATAAATATGATTTTAAAATAAGTACATAGATGTATTTTTTGTTAAAAAACAAAACACTAGACAACATTGAAATTTAGTGTTATAATTTGTTAATTGTTTTTATAGATGTACCTGTTGAATAACTATCTAAGTCTTGATTAGATAATTATATCTATGTTTATATGTATAATAACTTTTATATGAGACAATTAATACCATTGTCTTATTACAATAGAATGATTAAAGTTGATTTTGTAATATTATAGTTTGTTATTTTTGCATATTTTTAATTGAGGTTTTTTCTATAAAGTAAAAATTAATTAAAAGGGGATAATTTGATGAAAGATTTTTGGAAAAAGTATAATGACATTAGTCTTGTAAAAAAAGAATAGTAGTAGGACTAATAATAGGTACTGTACTTGCCTTGATAAGACCTGGTTTGGGTGAAAGTAGTAGTGCAAATGCTCTTGATGCAGTGAAAATATTTGGGAGCTTATTTACAGGTGGATTAAAAAGGCATAGCGCCTATACTTGTATTTTTTTCTTAGTAATGGAAGCATTATCTAAGCATAAAGATGGTCAACAATCAAATATGAAACACGTAATAATACTTTTATCTTACAGCTACTTTTGCTGCTGCTTTGATATCTGTAATTGCCAGTTTTTTATTTCCTGTTGATTTGACATTACCACCTGCTGTAGAGGAGATAACGCCACCTCAAGGTCTAGATGAGGTTCTAAAAACTTTGCTTATGAATCTAGTAGATAATCCTGTAAAGGCTCTTATGACACCTAACTATATGGGTATATTATTTTGGTCTGTGCTTATAGGTATATCTCTTAGAGGATAGCGAGTGATAGTACAAAAATATGATATCTAATTTTGCAGATGCTATATCATCTGTTGTCAGAATAGTTATAAGTTTTGCTCCTATAGGTATAATGGGACTTATATATGATGCTATTACTACGAGTGGTATAAGTATATTTTAAAGAGTACGCTATATTAATAGCTCTACTTGTAGGTACTATGATCTTTGTTGCTCTTATAGTAAATCCTATAATAGTATGGAGTCAACTAAAATTAAATCCATATCCACTTGTGTGGACTTGTATAAAAAGAGTGGTGTAACTGCATTTTTTTACAAGAAGTTCAGCTGCTAACATACCCTGTAAATATTGAATTATCACAACAATTACAACTAGATGAAGATACATATTCTGTATCTATACCCTCTAGGTGCAACTATAAATATGGGTGGTGCTGCAATAACTATATCTATTATGACTCTTGCAGCAGCTAATACTCTTGGTATACACACTGATTTTGCTACTGCGTTTATACTTAGTGTGCTTTCTGCTCTTGGTGCTTGGGGCATCAGGTGTAGCCGGTGGCTCTTTACTTTATACCTCTTGCTTGTAGCTTGTTTGGTATACCTGCTGATACAGCAGCACAAGTGGTAGGTGTAGGTTTTATAATAGGTGTTATACAAGATCTCATTAGAGACAGCTATCAATTCTTCTACTGACGTGCTTTTTACGGCTACTGCTGATTATGCAAAAACAAAAAAAGACGGTGTAAAATTTGATTTTGAATGAAATAATAAGAACTGTAAAATAAATATAATTTTTACAGATATATGATTTACTGTTAGGGTATTAGAAAAAGCTACAATAAGTAATTTACTTTATACTTATTGTAGCTTTTTTATTGTAATAGGTGTTATAATATCTCTTATATACTTTATTAAAAGAAATATTGGTGTAAATAAAGGAGTTTTTTTATGATAGATTTGACTTTGCTTACGGATTTTTTTATCAGCTTACAATGATGAATGGTTACTTAGATGCTGATAAGCAAGATGAAATTATGATTTTTGACATGTATTATAGAAAGAATCCTAATAATGGCGGATATACTATAGTGTGTGGCATTAATGAGGTAATAGACTATATAGAAAATTTGAAGTTTACAGATGATGATATAGCTTATCTAAAAACAAGATATATTTAGTGAGAAATTTTGCAGTATCTAAAAAAATTTCAAGTTTGACGGTGAAATATATGCAGTAGAAGAAGGTACAATAATGTTTCCTAATGAGCCTATAATAAGAGTAAAAGCAAAGGCTATGCAGGCTCAATTTATAGAAACTACTATACTTTGCATAGTAAATTTTCAAACTCTTATAGCGACAAAAAGCGTCTAGGATATGCTATAGTGCTATGGGAGATGCTGTAATGGAGTTTGGACTTAGACGTGCACAGGGGACATCGGCAGGTCTATATGGAGCTAAGGCTGCTATAGTTGGAGGATGTATAGGTACTTCCAATGTGCTTGCTGCAAAGGAGTTTGATGTTGTAGCTCTAGGTACTCACGCACATAGCTGGGTACAAAGTTTTGATAGTGAACTTGAGGCTTTTTAGAGCATATGCAAAAAGCATATCCTACAAAAGACTATGTTATTGTTAGATACATATAACACATTAAAAAGTGGAATAAAAATGCAACAACAGTATTTAAAGAACTAAGAAAAGATGGTTGATGAACCTGTTGGTGTTAGATTAGACTCTGGAGATTTGGAGTTTTTTTATCAAAAGAAGTCAGAAAAGAGCTAGATGAGAATGGATTTGAAAATGTAAAATAACAGCATCTAATGACTTAGATGAAAAATACTATAACTTCTCTTAAAAACCAAGGTGCAAAAATAGATGTGTGGGGTGTAGGTACTAAGATGATTACATCTTTTGATTGGGCAGCACTAGGTGGAGTATATAAACTATGTGGTGTGATAAAAGATGGTAGTATGATACCAAAGATAAAAATATCTGAAGATGTGCAAAAATAAATAATCCTTCGTACAAAAATATATACAGAATATATGACAAGTCTGATAATAAAGCACAAGCTGATTTGATAGTTTTTAGATGATGAGCAGATTGATGAGGAAAAACCCTCTTACTATATTTGATCCTGTTCATACTTGAAAAACTACTTTTTACTAATTTTTATGTATTACTACATCCTCTATTTATAGATGGTAAAGTGTTAGAGAAAAAGAATGGTAAAAAGATATAAGAAAACACGCAGATATGGAAAAAGAGAGCTTATGGATACAGTATAGAAGAAATGAGAATCCACAAATATATAAGGTGGATTTATCTGAAAAATTATGGAAGTTAAAAATGAATTACTAGAAAAATAGTAGGTTAGAATAAAAAGGTTGTTGCAAAATGAATAAATCATAGCAACAACCTTTTATATTATATATATTATTGAACTCTTAGCCTGTCATAAATGGTCTATATCTATACTTGCATATTCTACGCTTTTTCCAGGACGTGGTGCGTGTATCATCATGCTCGAGCCTGTGTATATACCAACGTGATCAGGGCTACCATAACCAAAAATACCAAATCTCCTGGCATAAGATTAGAGCGTGATACTCTAGTACCAGAGTATATTTGTGAATAGGTAGTACGAGGAAGATATACACCTCTTTGCGCATATACATATTGTAGCAAAACCTGAGCAATCAAAACCACTAGGACTCAGTTCCACTCCCAAACATAAGGTACACCTAGGTATCTACTAGCTATTGTTAATACAGGTGGTATTCTTGGTTTTGTACCTTTTACGATTACTTTGTCTACAGGAGCTTTTATTACTTTTTCAGCTAATGCTACTGTGTTTATTATTTGTCCATTTATTTCAGTTATCTTATTTTTCTACTGATTTTATACCATCAGAGCCTTCTGATTTTACAGTTGACTCATCATCATACATACTATCAGAATAAGTTGTAGTTACACCTCTTTTTATACTTTTTGTAGATGTATCAGTGTAAGTTACTTTTACGTCAAATTTTGGCTTTGTATCATCTGTATTTGAGTTTATATATGATAGAGCCTGATTATAGTTGTATATTTTATCAACAGGAACTTCACTTGCATAAACTAAAGAATAATTACTAGCTATTTCTGCTGTAGCATCTTTTTACCTGAAGCCTCTTGTTTTTAAGACCATCTAGTATACTTTGCATAGCCTCTTTTGATTCTATGGCAAATGCAACACCTTCATCAGTTTTTAGTATATATGCTGGTTTTTAACTTCTACAGAGGAAGATACTATAACCTTTGAAGTCATCAGGGTTAAGTATAGCGTGGTTACCCAATTTTCTCTGACAAATTGAAGATTTTTCAAAAATCTATGTCTTGTCCCTTAGATGCTTTTAAGTCTTGCTCTAATGAAGGAAAGCTTGTCTTATTTGGCTAGGATTTTTGTAAAGTTTATATGCTCACCATTTAGCAGTATTTGATATCCAACTCCTGGTTTAAATAAAAACAATAAAGCACCTATAAATAGGAAAAATAGCATTATTAATATATAAAGTATATTCTGTCTCAATCTTCTTGCAAAAAGATTGAATTATTTTTGAATCTATCGTAAAAAGTTCCTTTTTAAAACTTCTTACCTTATCATCTAGTATCATTTTGCCTCAAATTTTATATATAACAAATTGTCATTATTTACAAGATTCTGATATTTTACATCAATCTACTTAAATCAATATTAAACAACAAATGTATTATAAATATAAAAATTACAAAAAGAAACAAAAACAATAAAAAAGTTACTTATGCACAAATTTTTAGAAAAATGTGTATAAAGAGCATAGTTATCCACAAAAAGCACTTATTCACATAGTTATCCACAAAAATGTTGAAAACTTAGTGAATAAAACTGTGAATTATAGCAGTTTAAAATTCTTTTTGCTCTAAAATCACATCTCATATTGTCTGTGTAAAAAGCCTTTGAATAGCTTTATATAAAAACTTTTCTTCTGAAAATACATTTATTATTTCTATGCCTGAAAAAGCCTAGTTCTATCACATTTTTTTGGGCTGTTATATCATTGTTTATAACACTATATTGTTCAGGTACTTCTTCTAGCATTTTGCCTATTTCAAGCTCTAATACACATCTTGTAACAGGATTTTTCGTTTCTGTGCCTATATAACTGTCTTATATCAAATATAGTGTATTGTAAATCAAAAGAGTTTTTTAGCGAATGGTAGTTATTTGAGATATTGTCATATACATATATTTAAAAACCATTTTTAGATAGAGGTATTCTGCAACTCACATTATCTGTAATTGATTGCCCCTATATTTAGGTAGTACGTATCACAGTGTCTAATGTTATAGATTTTTATATCTTTTTCGTTCAAACCTTTTTATGTGAGCTAAAGAATCTTTTTATCACAGGTATCCATTATAATCACAGCTATTATATCATCTTTATCATATATAGCTATAAACGTACCTCCTATCGTAGATTTGTAAATTTTCTTGTAGGGGGTTTCTAACATATAACTGATGAGATGTGCTTTTGCTCATTACACCAAAAAGTCCTCAAGTTTTTCTACATAATCTCTATCTAGTATATAATATTCAAAGTTTCTATCATCTTCAAAATTTACAAGTTTCATCTTATAAAATTCTTTTTACATTTTCTATATCTATTTTTGCATTTTGTATCCCTTTACTTTACATTTAATATAGATTAAAATTATATTTATTGCTTTTTTGAAATTATATTATTTTCCATACAGAATTTTGAAAAATATTGTATCTAATAGGCTTTCGCTTACACTATCGCCAGTTATTTCACCTAGATAGTGCATAGCGTCTATATAATCTGTTTCTAATATATCTAACTCTACATCGTCAAGTAGTGAATGTTTTGCATCTTTCAAAGACGATATGGCTTTTTCAAGCAGGCTATAATGCCTTGAATTTGTTACCATTATAGAGTTTACGCCATCTTCTTCAAAAATCTACTGCCATTGAATATATCTTATTTTTAATTCTTCTATACTCTAATGTAGATATGTTCATTATATTGTTTTTCTATAAAATCAGGAATATTTTCTAGGTCTATATTGTTTTTAAGTCTGACTTATTGAGTAATATTATATATAGTCATTTAGTTTTTTTCTATCAATTCTTTTGTCTTCGTTAGATATTTTTGTGAGCTATCTAACAATAACAAGATTATGTCAGCATTTTGTAGAGATGATATAGAACGTTCTACGCCTATCAACTACATCGTCAGTATCTCTTATACCTGCTGTATCTCACTAAGTTTACACTTATGCCGTTTATACTTAGACTTTCTGTTATTATATCTCTGGTAGTGCCTGCTATATCGGTTACTATAGCTCTATTTTCTTCTAGTAATCCATTTAGCAATGATGATTTGCCTACATTTGGTCTTCCTATTATAGCAATATTTATACCATCTGATATTATTTTCCCATTTTTTTATATGTTTTGCTCAGATTACATAGATTATTTATGCAAAAATCTAAATCTTTTACTAGTTCATCTCTAGTTACTCTGGCACGTCTTCTGGAAAAGTCTATAGCTGCAGTTATTTGTAGTTAGTGATTTTTGAGAGTTTCTGTCTACGTTATTTATGGATAATCTTCCTTGTAGTTGTTTTTGTGCATTTTCAAAAAGATTTTGTAGATTTTGCACTTATTATATCTATTACAGATTCTGCTTATGATAGGTCTATACGTCCATTTAGAAAAAGCTCTTTTTGTAAACTCCATTTTCAGCTATTCTAGCACCGTTTAACAGTATAAGTGACATTATTTTTCTACACTTTTACTCCACCATGACAGTTTATCTCGATTACATCTTCACAAGTAAATGTGAGGAGCATTCATATAGCATACCATTACTTCATCTATTATTTCATCACTTTTGCACTATATGACCATGCTATCATTTTTCTAGGGTTATCTTTTTAGTGTATGGGTACAAACATCTTTTTGTGCTATATCAAGAGAGTTTTCCCCATCTTATTCGTATTTATATTTATACTAGTTTTTCCACTGGCAGTAGCAGGTGCTACTATGGTATCTGTTTTATACATTTTATCTTCCTTTATATTACAATTTATTTGTTATTGTGTTATAGATAAAGTTTGAGAATAATATTAGTTTATAAGCTATTATTATATCAAGTTTATCAATTATTTTCTAGTATAAGTTCTTTATTTTATGTGTATAATTTTTGTAAAAAGTCAAACATTTTTGACACAAAACCTATAATATAATTTAGTTTAGAATTTATAACATAAAATCATTTATCATTACTTTAACAAAATACATAATCTTAAAATTGATTATGTGGAGTTATAATAAATTAATAATTTTTATTCTTAGTTTATGATATAATATTAGTGTTGTCGCACCCAATCTGACATCAGAAAGGGGGTATCTGTGATGGAATACATTATATCATTCTTAATTTCTGTTGCGGCAGGAGTATTTAGCTACTACATCTGCAAATGGCTAGACAGAAATAATAAATGCGTACATTAGCTAATTAAAAACCCCTGAGTGTGCATATCTGGGGGTTTTGTGTATCTGTGATACATTATATCATTCTTAGCTGGTAATATTATACCCAATATTTGAATATAAATCAAGATAAAAATATTTAATTAAATTTCTTTTAATTTATAGTTCTAAAAATAAAAATTATAATTGAAAAATAAAATACACTTGTAATTAATAATTTAATACAATAAACTTCATATATACCGTAATAATTTTTTATTCTCCAACTTTCTTTTATATAGTATAAATTATTATTTAATATATACAAAACTTAAAAATTATACCATAAAATAATTTAATATTACTTAACAAAATACATAATCTTAAAATTGATTATGTGGGGTTATAATAAATTAATTATTTCTTATTCTTAGTTTATGATATAATATTAGTAGTTGTAGTCTCTAACTGGCAACAGAAAGGGGGTATCTGCTTGAAAGAAATATTAATATCAGTATTAGTTTCTGTTGTGGCGAATGTGATTAGCTATTATATTTTGCAAAATGGCTAGACAGAAATAATCAAAAAGCGACACTATTGATTAAAAAGCACAGAACTGCAATTCTGTGCTTTTTGTGTATCTACTTGATACTAATATCAGTTTTAGCTAGTAATATTATACCCAATATTTGAATATAAATCAAGATAAAAATATTTAATTAAATTTCTTTTTAATTTATGTTCTAAAAATAAAATTATTTGAAAAATAAAATATACTTGTAATTAAAAATGTAATACAATAAATAAACTTTATATATACTTTATAATAATTTTTATTCTCCAACTTTTTATATAGTATAACTTATTATTTAATATAGCTACAAAACTCAAAAATTTATACCATAAAAATAATTTAACATTACTTTAACAAAATACATAATCTTAAAATTGATTATGTGGAGTTATAATAAATTAATTATTTTTATTCTTAGTTTATGATATAATATTAGAGTTGTTGCCCAATCTGGCAACAGAAAGGGGGTTTGCTCGAATGGAATATATAATCTCATTTTTATTTCTGTTGTGGCAGGAGTAGTTAGCTACTGCATCTGCAAATGGCTAGACAGAGATAACAAAGGCGACAATTAGTTAGAAAAACCACCAGTCTGACACTGGTGGTTTTTGTTTACTCGAAACTATAATCTCATTTTTAGCTAAATACATTATACCCAATATTTGAATATAAATCAAGATAAAAATATTTAATTAAATTTCTTTTTGTGTAAAAAGTCAAACATTTTTGACACAAAGCCTATAATGTAATTTTGAAATTAGAGTATTAATGTTTAAATATAAATTATATTAAAATCTGATTTTTATAGGGTATTATGATAGTATTAAATATAAATACAATTTTTGTGTTTTTATATAAAACTTTTTGTTTACTAAAAATGTAGTATAATACTTTTTAATATTTTTATTGTACCATTCATATAATGAAGTATTTTTATATAAATTTGAGAAAAATAGATTGAAGTTAAAAAGAAATTTTATAGATTAGGAGAATATCATGTTAAGTAATAATGTAAAATCTGGATATGCACGTACCCACATAGGTCGTTGCTTCGTTCATTTTAGGTTTAGATGAAAGTGATTTTAAAAAGCCGTTTATAGGTGTATGCAATTCATTTAATGAGATAGTACCTGGACACATACATCTAGAACTATAGCTGATGAAGTAGGTATACTTATGGAAGGTGGGATACCTTTTTGAATTTCCTGCATAGCAGTATGTGATGGTATAAGCATGAACCATGAGGGTATGAGATATTCTCTTCCCAGTAGGGAGTTAATATAGAGTCTATAGGAGGTAATGGCAAAGGCTCATCAGTTTGATGCACTTGTACTTATACCAAATTGTGATAAAAACAGTACCTGCTATGATAATGGCAGCTTGTAGGCTAAAATATACCAACTATAATAGCTCAGTGGGTACTATGCTTCTGGTAAGACAAATGGAGAAGATATAGACCTTGTTACAGGATTTGAAGTAGTGGGGAAATATTCTAATAATGAAATGTAGTGAAGAAGATATGTTAGAAGTAGAAGAAAAACGCCTGTCCCTACTTGTGGTAGCTGTTCTGGCATGTTTATGGCGAACTCTATGAACTGTATAACAGAGGCTTTAGGTATATCTATGAGGTAATGGAACAGTTCCTGCTGTATATTCAAAAAGAAAGACTATAGCTAGAAATTCGGGTAGAAAAATACGAGTCTTATAGAAAAATATATAGATCAAGGGATATAATAAATGAAAAATCTATTAAAAATGCACTATACACTTGATATGGCACTAGGTTGTGAGCACAAATACTATACTACATCTTACAGCTATTGCGAAAGAGGCTAACTGCCCTATAAATCTTAATATGATAGATGAAATAAGTTCTAAAAACGCCAAACCTATGTAGACTATCTCCAGCTGGACCATATCATACAGGAACTTGATGAAGTAGGTGGTATATATGCAGTATTAAAAGAGTTATCTAGGTCTGATAGAAAAAGACTGTAATACTGTGTATATGATAAGAAAAAATAGGTGAATTGATAGAAAAATGTAAATAAAAATCAGATAAGATAATAAAAAGATATAGAAAAATCCTTATTCTAAAACAGGTGGAATAAAAGTGTTATTTGCAATTTAGCTGAGCGTGGAGCGGTAGTCAAAAAAATCTGCAGTTGATGAAAAGATGATGGATGTAACTCAAACGCTAAGGTATATGATAGTGAAGAAGATGCAACAAGGGATATATTTGATGGAAAGATACAAGCTGGTGATGTAGTAGTTATAAGATATGAAGGACCTATAGGTGGGCCTGGTATGAGAGAAATGCTTACTCCTACATCTGCACTTTTGTGGTATGGGATTAGATGATAAAGTATGTCTTATAACAGATGGTAGATTTTTCAGGTGGTTCTCGTGGAGCTGCTATAGGACATGTTACACCTGGAAGCAGCAGAGGTGGAATAATAGGAATAGTGCAAAAATGGAGATAAAATACATGTTGATATAAAAATTCAGGTTAGATTTGTTAGTATCTGATGAAGAAATAGCAAAAAGAAAAGAAAATTTTATACCAAAACTTCCACAAGTTTCATGGATATTTAAAAAGATATTCTATGAGCGTATCATCTGGGTAGATGGTGCAGTACAAAAGATTAATAAAAATGCTATTACTTTATTAAAATCATAAGTAATAGCATTTTCTTTTTCTATGCTTTTTATACAATTTCGCACTACATTTTTCAAAATACATTAACTTATAGTATATGAATAAAGCATATAAAAGTTAACTCCCTATAGCTTATTGACTTTTTCATTCTTTTATGCTAATATGTGTAATAGCTCAAAAATATCAATTTCTAGTATATAAATAAAATAAAATGAAATTATAAGGATATTTAAGTATATAAAAATCAATAAACGGGAGGTAAAAATGACATATTTATATTTATTATTAATACCTACGGGACTTATTTTTATTAGTTTTAAGCATTAAACAGATTGTACATTTTGCAAAATGCAAAAGTTATATATGAAAATGCTATGTATTGATAAACAGGGTAGTTTCAAAATTATAGATGGTGGAAAGTATAGTATATGGCCCAGTGGGGAAAAACTTAAGAAATCGCCTATGGAGAATTTGGATTAAATATAATAAAATGAGGAAACAGGAGAAAATGTACATTTGTCCGAGAGTATTTTTAAGAACTAGTATAAGTGGTTTTAAACAGCAAGGTTGGAGTTATATTCATTTGAAGCTGAATATGGAACTTATATTATTTCTATGAATGAAAAAGTAAGTGCTAGAGATAAGGTATATTTATTTTTGGGGAATTTAATAAACAAAAAAAGCCTGTTGATTATAGTATATTTTCTATTCAAATTCAGAGCATAATTCTATATTTATATTAATGCTTTGTATATTTGGAACTATATCAGGTTTTTAATGATACATGCAGGGATGTTTGCTATAGTTAGGTATATGATTAATGCTCCTTTTTAAAAATTATAATCTTTTATAGGCATTTTACTATATCCTCATATACTTTGAATATAAGTGAATCAAACAAACATTTAAATATGATTTATTATTTTTCTAAAAACAAGTTGTTATAAGCATTAGTATTTTATTTAGATTTTTATTTATGTGTAAAATGTTTGACTTTTACATTATTATTACTAGTTATATGATTATGATGTTGATAAATATGGATATGATATAACTCAAGTATATAAAAATACTGTTATATAAATATAATAATCAAGTAGCTATACTAGTTGAAAATAGATTAAAAATAATTGATAATATAGTTGCAAGATGATATGACTTTTATTAAGTTTCTTTAAAAGTAAAAATTTAAGTAATTAGCGTAAACTATTAAAATATGATATAATGACAAAAAAACATTGTAGGAGAAATAAAATGTATGATATAACTCATATAAAAATATTTATGAGAAACATATACCTAAAAGTATAAATAAGTTAAAAAGAAGTAACTGTAATGATAGCGTTGATGAATATAAAAGACAGTGTTCATATACTTTTTGAGAGAAGATCCGGTATAGTAGGGCAGTCAGGCGACATATCATTTATAGGAGGTCATATAGATGATGGGGAGACACCCTATACAGGCAGTGATGAGAGAGGCAAAAGAAGAGTGTAATATAGATGAGAAAAAAATATAAAAGTATTAGGCGAATCTGATTATCTTATAAAATTTTAATGCACTTAAGGTACACGTATTCGTATGTGAGATATTAGGTGTGAATTTTTGATGATATAAAATGCAATGAAGAAGTTGATGAAATTATAGCTATAAAAATAGATGATATTATAGATAAAGATTATAGAAAAATACATATCGTCTATAGAAGTTATAAGAGGTGATGATTTTCCATATTATTTAATAGAAAATCACTATAAATTTCAGGTAAAAGAAGTTACTTATTTTTATGAATTTGAAAATTGTGTTATATGGGGTATGACAGCAAAGATACTCAATACTTTTATAAAAACTTTGAAAGATGAATAAAATGAATAAAAATAATAATACAAAAGGACTATTTTTAGATAAACAAGCATACATACAAGATGGGGAACTTAAAAATAAAAATAATAAATAAAAAAATCTAGAAATATTTTGAAAAAGATATATTTATAGCTAAAAAGAAAAACAAAACATATCTATGAAATCTGTATCTTTAGCGTTAGATGAAGATACTATAGGGTTTATGCATTATAAAGAAGATGACAATATAGATTATGTGTTATGTCAGATAAAAAGCTGTATGCGAATGAAAAATCCAAAACTTACTAAAGAAATAACTCTTACAGGAAAATATGTAGTATATATAGCAAATTCAAGTGGAATTAATGTTTCAAATAAATTAAAAGACACAAATATACTGGAAGTATTGAAGGAAAAGATAGATTACGATATATCAAGAAGTGCAAAAATAATAATAAGAAGCAGCGTGTCAAAATGATGATGTAGATAAAATAATAAAGGAAATATACTTTTTACAAGAAAAATACAAAGAGTTGGGAAAGCAAGTTTAATATCAAAAACCACAGATGATATATAGGCAATATACTGGAGAAGAGTTGTTTTTGTCTAAGATAACAAGAAAATAGACAAATTAATAATAAAATGATAAAAAGTTAGTACATCTATATCAAAAATCAGATTTTAACATAGATGAGATAGTATGTGATATGAGTGCAGATTTATTTGATAAATATGGTGTAAATACTAAAATATCAAATCTTTTTAAAAAGATAGAGTAAAACATAATAAATGGAATAAATATATATATACAAACTACGGAGGCAATGCACATACTAGATGTAAATCAGCTGGATATATAAAATATAAGGATAAAAATATGAATTCATATCATATAAATGAATTAGTATGTCAAGAGATAGTAAATCAAATAGTTCCTCAGAGATTTATCAGGTATAATATTGATAGATTTTTATAGATATGAATGATGAAAAATTATCACAAAAATTAGTAGCATATATGCAAGATAAACTGTCACAAGATGATAGAAAAAGCTACAATAACATTTATAAATAAATCTAGTATTATGCAGATAATAAGAAAAAGGAAGACTTGTCTTTGGAGGAAAATCTAATCTCTGATAATATAATTTTGTATAATGAAGATTATGTATTTGAGCAAGTATATGAAAAAATATTATCTGTAGTGCGTGAAGATACAAAAAGAAATATCTGTAGAGATACCACTATTTGAAAATGTATGATAGTTATGTAAGAAAAATACAGGAAAAATCTAAATATAAAAATAAATGCAAAATATCTAAATAAATCTATGTTTAGTACAAAAGGTATATATAGACAATTAGAATTATATGACTAATAATATAATTTAGAAAGGGAAATATTATGAAAAGATATGAAACTTCTATAATGGTTAAGCCTGACGAACTAAATCATCACAATACTTTTATTTGCAGGAAATGGTGTAAAACATTTAGTAGAAGCTGGATTTTTTACAGTTGCTAGACAATACAAGAATGTAGATGAAATAGGATGCTATGCTCTAAATGACTTTAAAATTTTTAGTGCCTGTTAAAAATGGCAGTACATAACATATATAGGACAAATTGTAAGGCTTTACTACATCTACAATAACAGTATATGTAGAGGGTATAAATCCACTTGATGAAAAAGTGCATATGTCTGGTATGATAACATATGTTATAGTAGATGAGAATACAAGACAAAAGAAAGCTCATAGTCTATCGTTAGATGAATGTGTGGATGATAAAGAAAAACGACTAAGACAATATGCAAATTGTTTTTGAAAAAGTCTAAAATAGTAATATTTTTATATTTTTCTAATAAAAACCCCTTAATAAATCATTTTTATCAAGGGAGTTTTTATTTTGTCTGTATTTTAATACTTTAGGTAGTATTATTTTTTATTTTATTTATAGATATATTTACTTCTTCTAACATTTTTTTCTATATTTTTGTTGTTTTTCTCTTTCTTCATCTACCAGTTTTTGTGGAGCTTTTGCCATAAAACCTTCATTTGACAATTTTTCAACACTCTATCTATTTCACTAAGAAGTTTTTTTCTTTTTCTTTTTCAAGTCTTGCAAAGCTCTTTTTCATAATCGACTAAATCATCTGTAGGTATATATAAATTAGCAAAACCCAGTTATTACTTTTATGCTGTCTTGTGGTACATTTTTCTTCTTTATCAAATATAACATCAGTAGTAGAGCCTATGGCTATAAAATAGTCTTTTGCTTGTTCAAAAAATATTTTTATTGTCATCTTGCATTACTACGTGTAGTGAGGCTTTTTAGATAATGATATATTCATATTTGCTCTGCATTTTCATTTTGTTATTGAATCTATCAGATTGTTTATGATTTCTTCTTCTTTGTATGACTTTGCTTTCATCATATATAGGCCAAGATGCGCATATAAGAACAGGTTCTTTCTCATCAGCAAAATTAGTCCATATTTGTTCTGTAATCAAAAAGGCATAAATGGATGAAGTAATTTTAATATATCTTTAAGTACTGATTTTTAGAGTGTGTAGCTACTTGTTTTTGATATCTTATTATCACTATTATACAATCTTGGTTTTACTATTTCTATATACCAATCACAAAACTCATTCCAAGAAAAATCATATACTTTTTGATACAGCTTATACCTAGCTCATATTTGTCCATATTTTCTGTCATATCTTTTACTATGGTATTTGCTTTGATAGTATCCATTTATCAGATGTTTCTAAGTTTTTATTTACCTCTATCATCTGATAGAGTAATTTCTTCTTCAAGGTCTCATAAGTAGGAATCTTGCACTATTCCATATCTTATTTGCAAAATTTCTTGATGAGATTACCTCTTTCTCGTAGTATCTCATATCATTTCCAGGTGAGTTTCCTGTAGCTAAAGTAAATCTTAGTGCATCTGCTCCATATTCATTCTATTACTTGTAGTGGATTCTATACTCGTTACCAAGAGATTTACTCATTTTTCTACCTTGAGAATCTCTAACAAGTCCATAGGTATGAATATCGTCTTTAAATGGAGATTTTTCTGTTATGAATAATGATGAAAATACCATTCTTATTACCCTAGAAAAATATTATATCATAACCTGTAACAAGTGTATTTGTAGGGAAGAAATGTTCTAACTCTCGTGTTTTATCAGGCCAACCTAGTGTAGAAAAAGGCCAAAGAGCAGATGAAAACCAAGTATCTAATACATCTTCATCTTGTTTTATATTAGTGCTGGCACATTTTTCGCATTTAGTTATTTTTCTGTAGATACGTGCATATGTCCACAATCTTCACAATAGTATGCAGGTATTTGATGGCCCCACCACAACTGTCTTGATATACACCAGTCTCTAATGTTTTCTAACCAATTTAGATATATCTTGGTCAAATCTGTCAGGCTACTAGATTAAGTCTGAGGATTTTAATGCTTCGATTGCAGGTTTTGCAAGATCGTCCATTTTTACAAACCATTGTTTAGATGTCATAGGCTCTACTACAGTATTACATCTGTAGCTAATGGCCTACATTGTGGTTATGATCTTCTACTTTTTACTAATTGACCTAAATCTTCAAGATCTTTTAGTATTTGTTTTCACATTCATATCTATCTCAATCCTTGGTATTTTCCTGCATTTTCATTCATAGTACCATCTTCATTTAGTACAAGTATTTGTGCAAGATTATGTCTTTTACCTACTTCAAAAATCGTTAGGATCGTGGCAAGGTGTTATTTTTTACAACTCCTGTACCAAACTCCATATCGACATAATCATCTAGAAACTACAGGTATAGGTCTATTTAATATAGGTAGTATTACATTTTGCCTACTATATTTTTGTATCTGTCATCATCAGGATGAACTGCTATGGCAGTATCTCCTAGCATAGTTTCTGGTCTTGTAGTAGCTATTTGCACCATTTCATTTTGAGTTTTCTATTTTGTAGTTTTATATGATATAAAAATGTCCTGAAGTTTCTCAGTGCTCAACTTCAGCGTCAGATAAAGATGTTTTACAATCTGGGCACCAATTTATTATTCTATTGCCTCTGTATATATAACCTTTGCTCTATAATCTTACAAAGAATTCATTACAGCCTTATTACAGCCTTCGTCCATAGTGAATCTTTCTCTGACCAATCACAAGAATCTCCCAGTTTTTCATTTGTTCTACTATTTTTCCACCAAACTCTTCTTTCCAGTCCCAAGCACGTTTTAAAAATTCATCTCTTCCTAGCTCTTTCTTTGATTTGCCTTCTTTTTGATTTTTCAACTACTTTTACTTCTGTAGCTATTGATGCGTGGTCTGTCTCCAGGTTGCCATAATGTGTCGTAGCCTTGCATTCTTTTTAAATCTTATAAGTATATCTTGAAGTGTATGGTCAAGTGCGTGTCCCATATGAAGTTGACCTGTTATATTAGGTGGTGGTAATACGATAGAATATACTTTATTTTGTGCTCTTTGTTTATAGTAGCTTTCAAAATAACCACCATCTTCCCATTTTTTTATATATCTTATCTTCAAAATCTTTTTGGGAATATCTAAATCTCATTATTTTTCCTAACTTTTTATTTTATATATGGATTTAAAAACATACTTTCATCTCTTTTTGATAGAATTTCAAAAATTTTCTTTTCATCTGGTAAACCATCTAAATAATCTTTAGCAACCTCATCTGTAAAATCTGCATTTATTGTATATTTTATCTCTTTTTTTCTTTATCTTGTACGACAGATTTAATATCAAATATTTCTGCGTTTTTTTAATTCTTTCTGACTAAAACCTAAATGTTGGGGTAAATACAAATATATATATTATATTTTCTCCCAGTATTTACTATATGTTTTTCTAAAGTTTATAGCTTCTGCTATATGATTTTGTTTTTATGTTTTCACTACTTTGCATATCAGCTATGGTTCTAGATACTTTTTAATAGTCTATGGTAGTTTCTAGCAGTCAATTTTGCTGGATTTAAAAACATCTGTGTCAATTTTTTCGGCATCACTATCCAACTTGCAAAACTTATCTATGTCTTTAGGACTCATTTGTGAGTTGTAATTTATGTCCATATTTTTAAATCTATGATTTTGATTTCTATTGCTATGTCTACACCTTGTTTCAATTTTTTCTGATGAGAGTTCTTCAACATTTGTATTTGTAAGATCATCATATGGTATGGGTGTAGTTTCTATAAATATATCTATTCTATCTAGCATAGGTGCTGATGCTTTTTGAAGATAGTCGTGCATCTTTTTCCGAACAAGTACATTCTTTTGAGGGTTCAAAAATTACCACAAGGATAAGGATTTGTTGCACATACCAACAAAAAGTTGCTAGGGTATGTGAGTTTGTAATTTACCTTGATATGGTAACAGATTTATCTTCTATAGGTTGACGTAGTCCCTGTATAAGTTTTTGTCAAAAATTCAAAAATTCATCCATAAAAAGTATACCACCATAGTGCTAGTACTACCTCTCCAGGTATAGCCATAGAACCACCACCTATTAAAGATGTGTATGTTATGGTGTGATGTGGTGAGCGAAAAGGTCTATTTCTTAACACTATCTCATCAGGTATGTCTCCTAGAATATATATTTTGCTAACTTGTATATATTCATCTTCATTAAGTAATGGCATTATGGTATTCATTCTGAGGCTATCATAGCTTTTTTCCACTACCTGGACTACCTATCATAAAGTAAATTATGAAATCCTGCTGCTGATATTTGTGCAGTTTTTAACTGTGAAAGAACCTTTCACATCTGAAAAATCTTTTTATAGGTAAGTTGTTATAATTTTTGAAATCTCCTACTTTTTCTAGTTGTCTAATATCTTGTAGATATTCTACTACTTGATTGAAATCTTCCGCCATAAATACATTTATGTCGGGTATCATAGATGCTTCTTTTCATTGCTTTTTGGTATTATGACATTTTTGATATTATTGTCTTTAAGTAGACCTAGTATAAGTGCTGTAGATGCTTTTATTTTTCCTTTAATTTTCCATCTAATGATAATTCGCCCTAAAAATGCAGTGGAATTTAATTTTTTCGCTATTCATCTGCACATTTTCACTAATAATGGCTAAGGCTATAGGTAAATCATAATGTGATCCTTCTTTTTTATATCTGCCGGAGAAAGATTTATAACTATTTTTAGTAATTGGATAATTAAAAAGTGAATTTGTAATTGCTGATTTTTATTCTATCCTTTGATTCTTTTACAGCTATAGCAGGTAATCCCACTATAGTAATACCTGGCATACCCTTTACTAATATCTGATTCTACAGTAACTTTAAATCCGTCTATGCCGTATGTCTCCAGCTGTTATTATCTCACTAAACAATAATAATCATCTCTTTCTATATAAAAATTATTCAATTAAACTATAAAGAAAAATATCAATTAATCAGATCTTCTATTTTCTTTATAGTATTAAGATATGATTCTCATTTCTTGCTGTCCATATCTTTTAACACTACATCTTTTGAGTATCTATGATGGCTTTCACTCATATCAAGAGATTCGTCTATATCATCATTTACTACAAAATAATCATAGTCTCTCATTATTTTTTTATTTCTTCTTCCATACGCTCTAGTCTTTTGTCTTATTTGATCGTCACTATCTGTGTTTCTGTTTCTAGTCTTTTTCCAGTACTTCATAAGAAGGTGGAATTATAAAAAGTAATAGGGCATTATCATATGTCTTTTTACATTCATAGCTCCTACTATGTCTATTTCAAGTATAATGTCATTTCCCATATCCAGTTGCTCTTTGTACCCATTTTTAGATGTGCCATAATAGTTTTCAAATACATTGACATATTCTAATAATTCGTCATTTTCTATCATTTTCAAAAATTTTCTTTGTAGTAAAATTATACTCTACTCCATCTCTTTCACCGTCTCTAGGCAGTCTGTGGTATTAGATACAGATAATTTCATATCATCGAATTTTTCATCATAGGCTTTTGCTACAGTACCTCTTACCTACTCCTGCAGGCCCCTGATACTACAACTAAAAAGTCCTTTTCTTTCATAGACATCTCCTTTATTCTATATTTTGTATTTGCTCTCTCTATCAAGTTCTGATTTTAGCTGTACTACTAGTGATACTATCTCACTTTTTTTGACTTTTAGAGCTAATAGTATTTATTTCTCTATTCATTTCTTGTAATAGAAAATCTGTTTTTACCCTACTCTCTGTATCTTCTTCGCAAGAAATTTTTCGTTGTTTTATATGAGATGTAAATCTTACTATCTCTTCAGTTACATTCTATTTTTTGTCTGCGTATAGGGCTGCTTTGTCTCGATTATTTTGCTATCATCTACTTGTATGTCGAGCTTTTGAGTAAGGTCATCTATCTCAGTTTTTTCAAAATATATCATCTACCATACCGTCAGTATGCTGTTCTAATTTGACTATCAAATGTTTAAGTATACTTACCCTATTTTTAAATCCTCTACTATCCTTCTGTTTCTCTCATATCACATAGATCGTAATAGCATGTACCTAAGAGTATCAATAAGTAATTGTTCTATATCTTTGCTAATTTCATCATTTTTACTAGTACATCAGGTAAGCTCATATAAGATGACATCTTCATATCATTTTCTATATTTGTTGATTTTGCTATATTATCAAAGTTATTTTTGTAGGATAATAATCGTCTATTACATAGCTAAAATTACTATTAAAGCTATCAATTTGAACAAATAAATCGACTCTGCCACGCTTTTATTTTCTGACTTAATGTATTTCTTATAGTATCTTCAAAATAGCCTAGAGTTCTAGGAATTTTACTGTTTATTTCTAAATATCTGCTATTTATAGATTTTTATTTCCACACTTATCTTGTAATTTTCATCAGTATGTATGTACTTACCGTATCCTGTCATACTTTTTGGCATAGTTCACCATATTTACGTTTAGTTTATAATCTTTTTATTAGTAGTATAATATTTTACAAAAATATTATTAAATTTATAAGAGCTTTTTTTAGCATTTTTAAAAATCTATATGTTTAATATATTTTTTAATTTATATACTACTGTCAAAATATGTATATGTTAATGTTTCAGTTCATTCTTAAAAATTATATCATAATTTTGATAAAATCAAAAATAATAAATGCAATAGAAAATAAAAATATAAATTATGATATTTATTTTAAATAATATAATAAAAATATTAGCTTTAAATATGAGTTGTTATAATTTTATAAAATAAAATATCTCTCATAATAATGAGAGATATTCCATATCATATTAATAGTTTTTCTGGCTCAAAAATCCTCCTCATAATCATACTCAAATCTTTTTGGTTTTTCCTAAATACCTTTTTCATTCTTATGATTAAATTTTTCTTTGCCAACAAAAGTGTCAAATCTATCAAAATCTTCTTTTTAGAATGTTTTTTGAAATTTTGTTCACTTAGTTTTCTTTGTTCTTTTTCTTGGCTACATTAACTAATTCGTAGTCAACAACCCTTTCATTGTCTTGTACCCTAGATTCCTTTTCATTAAACACACACTATGTTTTTTTATAACTGAAAAATATAAGTTGATTATATGATATTTTTATTATATTGCAATAAGGAATATTTCGAATTTTAAAACTTTTTGTTATTTTATTATATGTTTTTAAAATTTGTCTTAGTATTTTCATTTTTCTGTTATACTTTGATACATTAAGAGATTAACTTATTGATTTTTTGTTTTATTTTTTTATATTTTTGTTATAAATGTATTGTAATATTATAAAAGATAATATTTTATCTAGTATTTAATATTTATTAATTAAATAAAGAAAAGAAAAATTGCAAAAATTACTTGACTTAATTTCAAAAATGATATAATTATACTCAAAAAGAAAAGGTTTTGCATCTTTCATTTAGTTTTTGCTATATATAGTCAATAGATATTTAAAAAATGCTAAGAGTAGTTTTTATGGATATTTTTTGTATATTTTAGTTAAATTTAAAAACATAGTACATATTGATGCAAGGTTTCTTATAAACTATAGCACCTGACGAACTATAAAAATATTTTAATACTGATTGTTGATAATAATTTAATTTATAAATAATGCTTATGCTATTATACTTGTAGACTTATATAAAATATTATAAAACTGTAATATTTTAATTAAGTGTATTTTTGTATTATAGTTTATTTTTATTTTTAAATTTATTATCTGTAATAAATTTTTATATAGTTATACTCATTTTGCATTTATTATGTTTTGTAGGGTGTTTTAATATTAAAATAATTAAGAATTAAATTTTGGGAGGATAATTAATATGAAATGTTTAGTAACAGAACTTTTTAATCAAGCAGGTGTTGACGTATTTGAAAAATGAAATGTTGAAGTTACTCTTGCATACGGTAAATCTATGGATGAGCTTAAAGAAATGGTAAAAGATTATGAGATACTTGTAGTAAAGAGCAGCAACTCCTGTACAAAAAGATTTTATAGATGCTGGAAACGAAACTAAAAAGCTATAGGTATGGCAGGTATAGGACTAAATCATATAGATGTAGAATATGCAAAAAGCAATGATATAGCTGTATTTAACGTACCAGATGGTAGTACAACAGCAGTATCATGAATTAGCTATAGGTACTATGTTAAAACGTACTTAGAAGAATAGGTAACGCAAATAGCTTTGTAAAAGCTGGTGGTTGGGACAAAACAGGATTTTACAGGAAATGAAATAAGAAATAAAACTGTAGGTATACTATCTCTTGGAAGAATAGGCTTTAGAGTGGCTGAAATATGCAAAGCGTTTGGAGCAAAAGAAAATAATAACATATGACCCATATCTAAAACAAGAAGTAGCAGATAAGATACAAGCTTAGAATATTACCGTTAGAAGATGTATTAAAGGAAGCGGATATAATATCTATACACACCCACTTACTCCAGAAACTAAACATATGATAGGTAAAGAGCAATTTAAAAATTATGAAAGATGGAGCATATCTATTTTAATCTTGGTCGTGGTGGTATAGTTGATGAAGAAGCTCTATACGAAGCTTTAGTATCTAAAAACTAGCTGGTGCTGGATTTGACGTTATGGAAGAAGAGCCACCTGCAAAAAGACAACAAACTATTTGCATTAGATAATTTCTCTATAACTCTGCCTATAGGAGCAGGTACTGAAGAAGCTCAAATATATATAGCAGAATCTTTAGCAAAATCAAATATTAAATCATCTAAAACGTAGGATATTCTATGTAATTTAAGATGTTTCTAACAGAAGATAAATTTAATTAACAATAAAAATATCCATAGGATTTTCCTGATGGATATTTTTATTTTATTTTCTTTTAGTATTACATCTTCGCTTGCTACAACGCTTTGTCCATCTTGTACTACAGCTTCTATAGGGAATTCATCGTGGTTTGTTACTATTACTATAGTATCTGTTTTGAACTCTGATGATTTTTAGTTTGTCTATATCACACACTACTAATAAATCACTCTGATTTACTCTAGTGTCTTGCTTTACTTTTACATCAAAAACCATCACCACTTTTAGTTGTACAGCATCTATACCTATATGAATAAAAACTTCTATACCATCATCACCTTGTATACCATATGCGTGTCCTGTAGGAAATACTGAGCTAGTGTACCACTTTATAGGGGCATAAAATTCTTTTTGGCTTGGAGCCCATAGCTATTCCATCTCCTAAAAACCTTTGAAAAACTTCATCTCTACATTAGATAGAGCTTTTGCTGTACCTGTAACTACTGCTTTAAATTCTGTTTCTACTACTTTTTGTTTTTCTCTAAATCCGAACATAACTACCTCCAAAATTTATAAATTTTAAATACCTTATATGATAAGTAATTTACCCAAGTATATTTTTATTTAAAAAGTATTTTTATAGCAATTATTGAAAAATATTGTTTACAATGTTATAATTTTAAAGGAAAAATATATACCTAAATATCATATTTGATACAAGAACATAAAAATATTAAAATATATCTAAACTAAAATTTTATATAATCTAGTATAAATAATATATTTAGTGTTAACTTGTAAATTCAGATTAATGCTAAATGAAGTGTAAGTTGAAATATATTATTTGTGCAAGTATATATTAGATATGATTATAGATTTTTAGTATAAAAAGGGATGTTTATGAATATTTATAATAAATTGATGAAATATACGCGTGAAAAAGATACATTTTGCTTTATATTTCTATGATCTTTTATATCATCTATATTTTTAATAGTGTCATACGTATATCTCATGGAAGTTTTTAGATGAGTTAATTTCAAAGAAAAATAATGAAAAATGCAATAAAAATATGCAATTATGATAGTGATGTTTATGCTTTTTGTATAGTATATTTTATTTTGCATCAAGATTTTTGGCGCATTTATTAGCTTTTTAGGTTAGAGAGTAACCTTAGAAAAGCTGGTGTAGAACATTTTTACAAATGCTTCTTTTTCTTTTTGATACATATTCATCTGGTAAGATACGAAAAATAATAGATGATAATGCAGCAGACACTCATATATAGTAGCTCATCTTATACCTGATATAGTATCAGCTATATCTATACCTATAATGATTATAGCCATTACTGGATTTTAATTTAGGAATTTTGCTGTTTGTAGTAATCTGTAATAGGATGTATACAGGCAAGGACTATATTTGGTGATAAAAATACCTTATAGAATATAACAAGCATATAGAAAATCTCAGTGGTGAAACAGTAGAGTATATACGTGGTATGCAAGTGATAAAGATATTTGATGCAGTGGTAGAATCTGTCAAGACTTTACATACGGCTATAATGAGCTATGCAAAGTTTTCTTTATACTATTCTTTTACTTGTAGAGTGCATATCAGGTTTTTGGTGCTTTTTCATATGTTTTGTGTATGTGTATTACCATTTATAGTTATGAAAAATATGGAAGAGTTGTATTTACCACGGATTATATTTTACTATTGTTTTGCTGGTATCATGTATAGCTGTTTTATGAAGGTAATGTATGTTAGAAAGTTTAATTTTTCAAGCATTACATATAATAGAAAAAGTTAGAAAGTCTCTTTGATGATATGTCAAAGGATAATCTATCGTATGGGAATGATGACAGGATAGAAAAATAATGACATAGAATTTGAAAATGTAACATTTAGATATGAAGAAAGATATGTATTAAAAATCTCAGTTTTAAAATTACAGGAGAAAAACATATGCTCTAGTAGGTGTATCAGGTTCAGGGAAATCAACTATAGCAAAGTTAATATCTGGTTTAGCAATATAGAAAATGGACAAATATTGATAGGTGGTAAAAATATTACAAAGCTATACACAAAAACATTGATGAGCAATATATCTTTTGTTTTTCAAAAATGCAAATTAGTTTAACAAAAGCATATATGAAAATGTAAAAATGGGAAATGAGAATGCTACGTATCAAGATGTGATGAAAGCCTTAAAAATGCAAGATGTGATGATATATTATCTAAATTTAAAGAAAGAGAAAAATACTATAATAGGCACAAAAAGGTGTACTTATCTGGAGGACAGATACAAAGGATAGCAATAGCAAGAGCAATGTTAAAAACGCACCCATAATAATATTATGATGAAGCATCAACGTCATGCTGATGTACAAAATGAATATGAAATACAACAGGCTTTTTAGTACGTTGATGAAAGATAAGACTGTAATAATGATAGCATCTATAGATTAAGTAGTATAAAAATGTTGATGAGATACTGGTAATAGATGATGGTAAGATAATAGAAAGAGGTTCTATGAAGAACTGATGAGAAATAATACAAAAATATAAAAATTACAAAATCTATATTCTCAAGCAAATAAATGGAGTATATAAAAATGCACTTACAAAATGTGAGGTGCTTTTTGTATCAAATTGTATTTTTAAAAAATATGATATAATCATAAAACTTAATTATTTATAAAAATCTTGTTTGAATATGAAAATATAATGTAATTATTGAGTATTTAACAAAAATTTATATGTTGAAAAATAAATACTAACACTAAATTTATAAATTATATTATTGAACAGTATTTAAAAAGTTTGGGAGGGTTTTATATAAGTAATTTTAGTAAAAATTTAATATATGATTTTGTTTATTATAAGAATATAAAGCTTTGATAAGATTACAATTTTTATAAATTGGAGATAGTATGAATACTAATAGGAATGATTTGCTTAAAATAATAGCGCTTACTATAATAGCCGTTTTATCTTCTGTGCTTGCAAATATCAACACCTTATTTACGGTGATGTTTTGTGGGTAGGTGCCAGCTTTTGTAAGTATAAGTTACGCTAGTGATAATAATTACAATGTACTTTTGTCTAGATGATATATACTTTTGTGCAGTATATTTTATTTGGCAGTATGAACTATGCTTTTATATCATCGATACAAAATAGTGTTACTACTGGGCTATAATATTAGGTAAGACTATGAGAAGAAAAGAATTTGATGATGTAGGTTATCTACTTTGTACTGTTATTATGGCTATAGTTATAATGGCTACTTTAAAATAATATTAGCTGATGCAAAATTTTATAAAAGATTTAAAAATCCACGTAGATGAGACTGTAAAAATCTAAATTCGGCAAATAATGTTTATAAACTTCCTACGCAAATAGATGCAAAGACTATGATAAAAAGACTATGAAGGAGATAGTTCTCGGCTACTGTTGTGATAATAAGTTTAATGTATGTAACAACTCAGTCAAGTATATAGCTATATCTGTTATAAAAACAATTTCCTCAAAAACCTTTAGAACTTGAACCTTTAATAAATTTAGAAAATACTGTCTAAAACTAGGTGATGTTTGTATCTTTTATCTTGTGTCTAATGCTATTGCATATTTTTGGATATATTACACAGGAATATTATAAAATATTAACGAATAACTGTATATGTGATGAGCTTACATACTTATGATGAACGGTCTTGCAGTAGTGATGTATTCTATTAGAAACACGAAAAAGCAGATTAATAAAAATATTGTGATAGTAGTACTTGTCTTTTTTGTTTTTATAATAAATGTACCACTTGTTATTTTAGGCGTGCTTGATATGGCATTTGATTTTAGAAAACTTGGTTTTAGGAGAAAAAGATATGAATAATAAATTGAAATTTAGTTTTCCAGAAATCAAAATTTACTGGATAGTAATAGCTGTATTTTGTAGCATACTTATATATTTTGGATTTATATATAGGGATTTTTCAGTAGTGATATTGGGATATTTGGTATTTTACAATTCAAAGCTTATGAAATATGAGAAAAATAATAATTTTTCTTGTTGATTTTAAAAATTTGAGTATAGATATGGATGAGCTTTTCAAAGCGTACTATGCTCGACTTTTCTAGGTGGCTTTTTGCATGTAATGACTATGGCAAAATACAGTGGGAACAATGAAAAATGAGCCAGTGTGTTATCTATGGACAAACTTGTGATAGATATGGATATAGAGACATAACTAATATAGATATAGAAGAACTCCTACCTGTGGAAGAAGATGAATTAAGAGAGTATGATTATACGACTAATACAAGACACTACAAAATAAGAACTATAGATATAAGCAAGAATGAAAAACAAAAAGATATGCTATGTATTTTGACAATAATTTTGAGTATGAATTGGTTGAAAAATACAATGATATAAAACCTGTAATATTACTTATACAAGTAGACAATTTTTGATGAGGTAATATCGTCTGTACCTGATGATTTTAGGGGCTTTTATTAGAAGTAGATGTAGAGAGAATGATAAGGTTTTAGTTAGAGAAAAAGATGGTGTATTTACAAAGACTTCAAAGGATAAATATTTTGTATATTTTAGAGCCTATGCTTTTGAAAAATAGCTCAGGAAGAAAAATTTAATATTTTAGATGAGATAAGAGAAATAGATTTTGGCAAATTCTATACAAGCACTTTTATCTATAGGGTTATCTACTTATGATACATCTCTTTGTATATGAAAAATGCTTCAGATTCGTTGGATATGGCATTAGGTCGTGGTGGAGATCAAGCTTGTATGTAAAAACAGGAGAAAAACTATATTTTTATGGTGGAAAAATCTAAAACTATAGAGAAAAAGACAAGGGTAAGAGCTTAGGTGAGTAGCTCACGCTATGAGAGATTTGTTTTTCAAATGCTGATATATACTAATAATGGGACACAGTTATCCGGATTTAGATTCATTAGGTTCTTGTAGGGTGTTTTGCATAGCTAGTTGTTGGAGAAAAAGGCTAATATAATACTGGAAAAATCAAATGACCTATAGAAGTATTATATGATAAGATAATTAAAAACGAAACGTATAGCGAAGAGTACAATCATTCTAAGGCAGATAGCTTAATAGGCTGAAAATACTGTTCTGGTAGTAGTGGATACACATAGAGGTAGTATATCTGAGTATCCGCAGATAATAGATAAAATAGACAATATAATGATGATAGATCATCACAGTAGAGATTGGAATTTTAGATAAGGCTGACTGACTTATCATGAGAAACTTATGTATCATCAGCAAGTGAGATGGTAACTAGAGCTTATACACATGTAAAAGAAAATGCAAAAATAGATGTTATAACGGCAGAATCTTTGTTAGTTATTACTTTGATACTCAAAAACTTTGTACTTTAGAACAGGTGTTCGTACTTTTGAAGCAGCTGTATTTCTAAGATGGAGCAGATCCTATAGAAGTTATATTTCAAGGAGATTATGATAGCTTTTATTATAGGGCAAAATTGTATACAAAATGCAAAAATAATAGATGAGGTGCAATATCTTCTTATGGTAGTAAAAGTAGATACGCCATCACTAATAGCATCACAAATAGCTGATGAACTACAATATAAGAGGTGTACAAAGCCGAGCTTTGTAATAATAGAGGGAATAATAATCTATACAAGTATCTGCAAGATTCTAGAGAAAATAAATGTTCAAGTAATAATGGAAAAACTAGGTGGTGGTGACATATAGATATAGCAGCTACACAAATATAGCAATCTTGAAGATGTGATAGAGCTTGTAGAACAAACTGTGAAAATCAGTATCTTGAAGAGGAAAATGATAAAAATTAGGAGGAAAATATGAAAGTAATATTACTAAAAGATATAAAAGGAACGGGAGGTGATATAAAGGAAGTATCAGACGGATATGCTAGAAACTTTATGTTTCAAAGGTTTAGCACAAGAGGCAACAGCTCAGATAATTTATTAAATCTGTAGCAAAATAGTTCTATAAATATAAAACTTGATGTAAGAAAAACAAGAGGCTTTTAAAGATAAAGGAAATACTTGAGAAAAATTAGTAAATAAAAGCTAAAGCAGGTGAAGGTCAAAAATTATTTGGCTCTATAACATCAAAAGACTTAAGAAGAATTGAAAAACAAAAATGTAGTTGTGAGATAAGATAGAGATGAAAGAGCCTATAAAGATGATAGAAATTTTACTATAAAACTAAAACTTTTTACAGGAGTTGCTTGTGACTTATGGGTAGAGCTACAAGAGCTTAAATAGAGGAATTATGGATAATAAATCAATCAAATATACAGAGTAATTCTGAAAAGCTAACAGTATCCGAAAAGGTAGAGCAGTCGGTACTAGGAGACAATATTGTTGAATAATGATTCACTTACGGAAGTAGCTGGAGTACTTACTTTTCAGGATTTTTATTTCAATGCACATCAGATTATATTCTGCTGCTATAGTTGGAGTTATACAAAAAGCAGAACTCGTAGATTTTATAACTTTTGACTGATAAGACCTATAACAAACTTGGAAGATGTAGGTGGATATGGCTATATAGCCAGTCTTCCATCTGTTATAGACTATACTATATGAGACTATACTAAATAGTAAAAGAAAAGTCTAGGCTAAGGCAGGTTATACAAGCGTGTAATCAGATAATATCTACAGCACAAACAGGTAAATCAGTAGAAGATTAGCTTGAGATATCAGACTATGTTTTGATATAGCCAAGATAGCTCTAGTAAAAACTAAGACATATAAAAAGATGTGTACTATGTCAACTTATGGAGTAATAGAGAAAATTATATAAAGGTTCTATGACAGGACTTGACACTGGATTTTACAGATTTAAATTTTTGTATGACAAAATGGTTTGCAAGTACGATTTGATAGTAGTTGGAGCAAGACCTGCGTTGAAAGAGCAGCTTTTGCGCTTAATATAGCTCATAATGCAGCAAAAAGGGGCAAAAAGTGGCAGTATGAGAAAGCAGACACAACTGGCACTTTAGGATTTTGAGCAGAATCGGGTAGAGTTATCAAGTTAAAAAGTGGTGAGTTAGAAGAGGCAGACTGGCTTAAATTGGTGATTCTATATCTGTAATAGCAAAAATCGTATATATTAATCAAACTGCAAATATAAATCTTATGGAGATACGTTCTCAATGTAGAAAACTAAAAATGCAAAAGGGCTAGATTTGATAGTGATAGACTATATACAACTGATGTTACCGGAGTCTAATTCTGAAAATAGACAACTAAAGAGATATCGAAAAATATCAAAGAGGATTAAAAATATTAGCTAAAGAATTAGATTGTACTATTATGGCATTATCTCAAGTGTCAGAGCATCTGAAATATGGGCAAATCACAGACCTATGTTGTCGGATCTTAGGGAGTCAGGGCTATAGAGCAAAGATGCAGACATAGTTATGTTTTTATATAGAGATGAGTTGTTTAATCCTGATACGGAAGATAAAAATCTTACAGAGGTAATAATAGCAAAACACAGAAGTGAAATAGGTACAGTAAAACTTGTTTTGGAGTGGGAAGTATCAGCTGTTATTAAATGCAGAACGTTAAGAAACACACAAAGCAATTGCGTGTTTTGTTAGCTGTGATTTTTAAACAGCGTATTTTAAGTTTTTACTGTCCTGTAAGGAAACTTGCTGATTGTCTTTGCATATCTAGAGCTTTTTCCATTTTGCAAAATTGTGCATAAAAGTGAAGACTCGTATGCATTTATTTTTCATTTTCATCATCTATATATTTATTTAGTAATGAAATATCTTTTTCTAATACAGAGTTATTTTTATTACTCCCGATAATATATTACCTCTTACTTGTTGTACTATAGATGATTCGCTTCCTACACCCTGATTGTTTAGCCATAGCATTTATACCATCTGCCATATCTTCCATTACTCTAACAAATACACCTGTATTTGCTCTTTGAAGCTTTTCCCTCAGCTGATGATTTTTGAGTGACTAGCTATATCATCTGAGATTTGAATAAAGTATCAAGTACTTTTTGAGGATCTTGCATAGCATCTTTTAATTTTTCTCATCAATTTGTAATACTGCACCAGTTTTCCAGTTACCTGTTGTTATGCCAAGTTCATCGTATAGAACCTGCACCTTCTACTTTTTCGTATAAAGATGTTCTTACATTACTTATAGTAGAACTTAGAGCTGTGTTATTTTTAATATACCTGATTTAGCTTTTTCGTCCCAAAGTTTTTACTTCTTCTTCAGATAAAGCTTCTCTTTCTTCTTTAGAAAGAGGTTGATATTTTCTGTAAGATACCTTATTTACTTCATCTTGCATAGATGATATAGTTTTATTATAACCATCTACGAACTCTTTGATTTTTGTCATATACTGCATCTACATGTTTTTACAGTAACTTTAGATTCTTCGGTACTTATGTTTTTAAGTGATAAGTTTATCCCGTTTATATCTACTTCGTTACTATTGTTTGTTACCTCTACTCCGTTTACTGTTATCTTTGAGTCTACACCTTTTACACCTGCTGAAAGTTTAGATGAGTCTACACCAAGTCTAGCAAAGAAGTCTGTTGTTGCCTGATCTGACGAAGATATTGATTGTACTGAGCCAGTGTTTTGTAGACATAAAAGCATAGATGTGTCTTTTCCTTGCATCTTTTACCTACTTTACCTAAACTCATATTTAGTCCTGTATCAGATTTTATCTTTTTGATAGCATCTGACATAGACATCTCTTTGTCGAATGTAACAACTTTTTCTTCACCGTTTACTTGTAGCTTAAGTACAGTACCTGGAAGCTACTTTTTCATTTTCATCTACTGTAATAGCATTACCAGTCAATGATGCAGAAGATGCTAATTGATTTACTTTTACGCGTATATCTCCATCTGGAGCTCCAGATGCAGCTGTAGCTGTAAAAGCACTACTAATGATTCAGCTTATTCCCAAGTAACTTTTATCTATACTATTTGGATAAAGTTTACCGTTAGTATGAGTAGTTAGTAGAGGCCCTAGTCACGCATCTACTAAAAATGTAGCTATATCTTTGTTCATGTAGAGCTTCTGTTACTCCACTCATTCTTTGTTTTTGTTGATTGTAGGTTTTTACTCGTATCGTTTCGCCCCTCAACCATTTGTTTGACCATAGAGTATGCGTGTCCATGTCCAGATGCCAAAACCGCCTAGTCTTATACCAGCCATAATATCCCTCTAAATTTAAGTTTAAAGACTTCATATCTTTAATTTTTATATCGTCAAACATTTAAAAATATTTAGTTCCATTTTTACATCAAAATATTTATAATATACATAACTAAAATATATAATAAATAGAGAAAAACATACACGAACCCTTTACTTTATCAAAAATGTCTGACTATAGTTACACATTTTGTATTATACCATATAAATAGAAAAATAACACTAAATAATTTTGTATGTAATTTTGTGCTATAATCTCACTTGAAAAATAAAAATTTATATTTTTAATAAAAATAAATGAAAATAGCATATAATTATTAGTTACATAGGAGATTAAAAATGAAAAATCTGTTCACGGAGCAAAACATATTTTGAATTATCTGATGAAGCTTGATTGCAAAATAGAAGAGCTTAAGGATTTTTAGTTCCAATATAAATCCGTTTGGAATAAAGTGAAAAAGCCCTTATATAAAACTGTCTACAAACTTAGATAAAGTTAGTGATATCCAGATCCAAAACTACACGAAACTAAAAATTCTATAAGTAAATACTGTAGATGTAATAGTCAAAATATACTTTTTAGGATCGGTGCAAGTGCTTTTATAAACTCATATATAAAAATGTTGAAAAGCCTATAAATTCTCTTATATTATCTCCTGCATATTCTAGAATACGAGAATGAATTAAAAAGATAAATTCAAATATATATAAATATACTTTATCAGATTTTGAAGTAAATATAAATGAGCTTATAGAGTGTATAAATAAAATAAAATAAATACAATAATATTATGTAATCCTAACAATCCTACAGGTAGATATAATAAAAGAAGATATTATAAAGATACTTGAAAATACAAAATAGCTATATAATAATAGATGAAACGTATATAGAGTTTACGAATATAGATAAGTTTAACAATGTGTCTATATGTGATAAGTATGATAGATTATTTGTGATAAGAGGTACTAGTAAGTTTTTGCTTGCCCTGGTGTTAGGTTAGGATATAGCATAACATCAAATGAACAGGTAAAACAAGACTTTGAAAATACTATAATATATTTTGGGATATAAAATATATTTGCAGATATAATGGGACAAGAGATGTTTTGGATACAAATTTCAAAACTATACTTTTGAGAAAATATCTAATCAAAGAGAATATATTTAGAAAAATTAAAGTAATATAAGTTCTTTTAAAAGTATATAAAAGTTATGGTAATTTTATACTTGTAAGAATATTAGATGAAGATATAAACGCAAAAACACTGTATAATAATCTATTGTCACAGATTATAAGAGATTGTAGTAGTTTTTCGTCTTTGGAAGAAGTACTTTTAGAATATGTGTTCTAAAAGAAGAAGATAATGAACATCTTTTAGAAAATATAAAGAATGATAAAAATAGAATGTATGTTTTTAATTTTATAAATATAGTTCGATAAAAATATGATAAAATATTTGTATTTTTATAATCAAGATAGTATAATTTCATAGTAGATTGATTATTTTAAATATTTTATATTTTTATTTGATGATATAAATTGAAAATTGGGAGTAATTATGCAACTGTTAAAAAGAAAAATACTTAAAGAAGGACTGTATAAAAGAAGAATATCTTTAAAAGGTAGATAATTTTCTAATCATCAACTTGATATAGCTTTTTAAATGAGATAGGAAAAGGTTTAGTATTTGCTGATGTGAAAATAGACAAGATATTGACTATAGAAGCGTCTGGTATAGCTCATAGCCTCTATAGTAGCTCAACATTTTGATAATGTACCTGTTGTATTTGCTACAGCAAAAAGTCAAAATCTTGATGGTGAATGTTATACAGGGTAATGTGTAAAATCATATACATATAACAAAGATTTTCACTATAACAGTGGCACAAAAATTCATAGGGAGTAAAAGGCGAAAACCTTCTCTTGTATTAGGATGACTTTTTGGCAGAGGGACAAGCAGTAAGGGGATTAATAGATGTAATAGAGCAAGCAGGTGCGAACATACAAGGTGTAGGTATAGTAATAGAAAAAGGCTCTCAATCAGGTGGAAAAAGATTTAAGAGAAAAAGGACTCTAGAATAGAATCTCTCTTTGCATAATAGATTCTATGGAAAATGGAACGGTACAATTTAGAGATTAATTTGAATTTTTAGCACAAGGGTTTTATTCTTGTGCCATTTTATTATATAGGTATAATGAATTTTTAGTTTTTATACTTTGTTATTAATTAGTAGATAAAATGAAATATTAGCATTATAAGGTGTTATATATAGATTAGTTGTTGATGATATACTCATAGAGATAAAAATTCTCACAAAGGTACATATATGGTAAAAACTCTTATAATAGGAAGTAGTAAAAAGGTATATAGTAGTGCAGGGTAGTATGCAAAAGGCGTGTATGTGTGTAGTGGAAGTGGACTTGTTACTTTAGCAGTTGAAGATGATATTTTCAATGTTATATCTCAAAAATGTTAGAAGTTATGGTACTTGGTTATAGATGTTTTAAGGAAGATTTTGAAAAAGCTTGTAAGAATATCCTGATAGTATAGCTATGGGTTGTGGGCTAGGTATTAGGGTTATATACATTAGATAAAATGAAATATATTTCTTTTGAGCACTCTAATTGTGATATATATTACTTGACGCTTGGATGGGCTTAATATGTTGTCTTCTGAAAATATGGATCTTATAAGAAACAGAAAACAAAAATACAATCACATACTTACACTCACACTATGGAGAGCTTTTCAAGGGATGTTGAGTAACTTAGATATAGGATACATACAGGCTAACAAGGGTAGAAGTATGTGCAGAAAGTTTGCACAAAAAGTTACGAAAATATAATAGTGATATTAAAGGGAAGTAATACTACTAATAACTAATGGAAAAAGATACTTTTGTAAGTGATATAGAGTGCCACAAATGGCAACAAATTAGGCAGTGGGCGATTGCCTTTGTGGTATGATTCCATCTTTGTATGAGTCAAGGATATGCAAAGTATGGATTCTTTGTAAAATAGGAGTATTTTACATTCTTATATAGCAAATACTTATCTAAAAAGATGAATAGCATATTAGCAAGTGATATCATATCAAATATACATCGACACTAAAAAGTATTCAAGATTAATTAATATAATGGATATAGATACTTTTTAAGCATAATAATAATTATAATACTTATTAGAAGGGATATTAATCACTTGTTTGAATTAGTAGTATTAATAGTTTTAGGAGGAGGAAATATTTGAATAGTAAATTAAAGATATATATAGATATTAGTCATTTATGCAGTTGTTGTTGTTGTTGCTGTTATTTATTTATTTTACACAAATATAAACTTGTGTAGACGATGTTGACTCTAATATATCTACAAGTTATACTCAATGCAAAGAGACTCAATTCATCTAATCCAGCATCAGCTGACTGAAGATATAAGTAATACGCTACAAAGATCAAAATAAAGATATTACTATATAACTATCCTGCAGATGAGTGCAGTATCAACTGATATAATTAATATAAGCTATATGAGTAATAATCTATAATAAAATCAAAGGAAGAAGTAAGAACATATAGGATGATTTGGATAAAAAGTTGGCATCAGGAACTTTTACTCTTAATAAATCTATGAGTAAAGAAAAGAAATAATGTCTAAAATTACTATACCATCTTTTACCAAATTAAAAATTATATCATAAAAGAGTTAGAAATTTGTAAAGAAATTTGATAATTAAGTTGACTAAAACATAGGTGCTATTAGTATTAAGTTCCTCGTGTAATAGGTCATACATAAAACTACAATAAACACTTTTAGAGATAATACTACTTTTATTAGTAGTATTATATTCCACTAATTCTTTTGATGTATAATAGCTAGTAAGTATTTCCAAATTATATATGTGAAGATTTATGCAGAGTTTTAAATATATTTTACCATAATACTATTTGATTTATGGTATGAATTATATATTACATATTTGGAAAAAGGTAGATTATGAATATAAAAATAAATGATATTGATATAAATTATATTGATACAAAAATGGGAATGAAACTATAGTATTACTTCACGGTTGGGGCTCTAATATTACTCTTTTTAATAGTATGATAGATTATTTAAAGGGATATTATAGAGTAGTAGCTCTTGATATGCCTGGGTTTGGACCTCTAGTAGTGAGCCTAGTTTTATATCATGGATGTGAATGATTATACAGAATTTGTTATAAAGTTTATAGAAGAACTAAATATAAAAGCTCACATACTAGGACATTCTTTTGGTGGTAGAGTAATAATAAAAATGATGAGCAAAAACCTAAGCTATGATATAGATAAGACAATGCTAGTTGATTCAGCAGGTATTAGAGCCTAAAAAGTCTAAAGTAATTTTAAAAGTAAAAATCTTTCAAATTTGCAAGAAAGTTGTTTGAAGGAACTATATTAGGGAAGATGTATCCTAATTCTTATAAACAATATGAGAAAGAAAAGTGGTTCTGCTTTGAGTTACAATAGTGCAAGCCCTATTATGAGACAGATACTTGTAAAAGTAGTAAATGAAGATTTGACAGATTTGCTTAAAAAATATAAACAACGAAACACTATTAATATGGGTGATATGGATGATGCGACACCTATAAATGATGCGTATATAATGAATAGACATATAAAGAAAATAGTGGGCTTGTAGTAGTAAAAGGAGCAGGTCATTATAGCTTTTTGGAGACAGAGCAAATTATGTAAATACTGTTATAAAAATTTTTGCAAAATAAGGAGAAGTAATGGAAATTATTTTTGGTGTCGAATATAGTTGCTTGTGCATTGTAATGATATATCATATGCATATGTATCAGCTAAATTCTTATAATATTATAGAAGAAAAGCATTGGTTACAGGATAATAAATATCCTAATTTTTGGTAGGATATTTGGGCTTTATATCTATAATATTTCTAGTTATATTTTCGTTTAAATTTTTATATTGTAGGTATGATTTTAGCAATACTGCTTAATGTAGCAAACATCTCTAGGAAAATAAGGAGAAAGAGCAAAAATATCTTTTAAATATACTCCTAGGTAAAAAGAATGTTATTAACTTCATCTATAATCTATGCTTTATATATGATTGTAATATTTGTGTTTATAAAAATATAAAAGTAAATAATGTGCTAATACAAATATTACCTATGTTTTGTCCATATATAATAATGATGTCAACGTCATAAATAGACCTGTTGAAAACACTATAAATGATGGTTTTTGTAAATGAAGCCAAAACAAAAGATAAATTCTATGCAAAAATTTAACAGTGATAGGTATAACAGGTAGCTATGCAAGACCACAGTAAAACAAATTCTTGGTAAGTTATTAAGTAAGGATTTTAATGTGCTTATAACACTCTTACAATTACAATACTACACTAGGTGTAACAATTACTATAAGAGAGTATCTAAGTCCATATACGATATATTTGTATGTGAGATGGGAGCAAAAGAGTGTAGGTGAAATAAAAGAGTATGTGATATAGTAACCAAGATATGGAATAATAACATCTATAGGTGAACAGCATTTAGAAACATTCTTGTCAGTAGATAATATAATAAAAACAAAATTTGAATTAGCGGATAGATAGTAAAGGATTTTTGGAACAGTATCTTTAAATTACGATAATGAGTATATATAAAAATATAGATAAAATGTAATATCATATGCTATAGAAAATAAAGATGCTGACTATGTGCCATATGACATAAAAGTAAATGAAAAATGGCTCTAGTTTTATGCTTAAAATAGAAGATGAAGATGTAAGGTTTGAGACAAAGATAATAGGACTACATAATGTGCTTAATATTGCAGGATGTACTAGGCGTAGCTCATAAAAATGGGAGTAGAGTAGTGCTACGCTAGTACAAAGAGTAAAAACAATTAGAGCAAAGTGGAGCATAGACAGCAAATAATAAAAAGATTTTGGTGTAATAATAGACGATGCATACAATTCCTAATCCTGCGGGAGCAAAATCAGCACTTGACACGTTGTCTATGTTTGATATGACTAAGATTGTAGTAACACCAGGTATGGTAGAACTAGGCGAAAAACAATATGAACTTAATAAAAGAATTTGGCAAGCAGATAACTGAGGTGGCAGATTATATTGTATTAGTGGGCAAGAATCAGAAAGTATACCTATACAAGATGGTATAAAAAGAAAACTACTGATGAAAAAGGCTGTATGTAGTAGATGATATAAAAGAGGCTCTAAATATAGCGTATAGTTTTGAAATCAGATAAGCCAAAAAGCAATACTTCTTGAAAATGACCTTCCTGATAATTATTAAAAGATTATAAAAATATAATTATAAAAATATCTGAAAATATAATCAATACTTTTTAATATCAGTTAACTTATATTTATTATTTTTATTAGTGGTATATTATGTGGTAGTATTTGAATTTTACTTATAATAAATTATGTGATAAGAAAAATAGTAACTACAAAATATATATATTTTGTTTTAGTATAAAATTATTGTTTAAACAGTAAAGTACAGTTAATGTAAATTAACTATACTCTTGAATTTAACTATAGACAATGTATAATTAGTAAAGTGATAATAATTTTTCTATACAAATATAAAATTAGTATTAATTTTCATGGTTTGACATTTTTATAAGAAGTAATTGTCATATAAATTAGTAACAAAGCATATTAAAATAATATTTTTAATAATAGCTATATACAGACAATATGTTTATTTATATGAAAGATGTTTATATACTATTCAAATTATAGATATTAATAGTATTTCTGTATGTATAGATACATAGTATAAAGAAAGGATTAAAAGCATGAAAAAGAAAAAGTAACAAAAATGCTTTTCAGTGGCTACAAAGCATGGTGCTTAACAATGGTATGGCTTTAAATGCTCAAGAAGCAAGTATAATGCCGGATACTAATATGTCTCAGCAACAAAACATTCAAATAACAATGAAGAAGAGAAGAATGTAACTGATACAGATGTTGCTGAAAAATAGGAGCAACTCTTGAGCTAAAAACTGAAAATACTGTAAAATACTTTAGGCATAATGAATGCTGACAACATATTAAAAATGTATTAGAGAAGATTTAGCTAATAGTGTAAAACTGTTGGGAGAAGAATTAAATACTAATTATACTATAGATTCTGTAACTATAAGTTCTGGTAATGATTTAACAGTAACTATAACAAACCTTTGGGGAAACTATTAAGAAGGTAGTTGTAAATGATGAAAGTTTTAATGTTACAGAGAGTGATTTATATGTATCTAGTTATAGTAATTACCTTTGATATAACAAAAGAAGAAAATTGTAACAAAAGCCAAAAACTACAGCTGATGGAAAGATTGATGCAACTACAGTAAAATTAAAGGCTAATATTTGAAAATGGTACATACATAGAGCATAATGGGGCTATGGAAAAATAATTTTGCCTAGTTATAAAGCTATGTACACTGTATCGGCTAATTTAGACGTTGAAAATAATCTTACTATATCAACATATATATATAGATGAAGATGAAAAATAAAAACCATATCTATAAATAATACTGATGTAGATAAGTTCTAAATTTACAATAGAAGGTTCTACTATAAAACCTAAAAATGAAAATAAAGATGAAATATTAAATCTTTTTGGAGATGAAATACTTTACAGATAGAACTAAGACTGTAAAAATAAATTTAACATATATAGATGACAGTAATAGCAGAAACAAATGTTATTTTATCTAAAAATAGCAGATCAATATGAATTATCACAAAAGTGTTAGTTAGCAAAAAATAATAATACTGTAGAAATAACTTTTTGACAAAAACAAATAGACAAAGAGAAAAATATCTAGGAGTAGCTATGTTCGGGAAAAGAGGTTGATAATACTACTACAACTAAAGATGAAAATAATAAGACTACATTTATAATAAATGATGAAGAATTTGTAAATGTTGTAAAATCATCTTCAGAAGAATATAGAAGTAAGTATAGCATTTTTGAGATAAATCTCAAAAAGAATATTCTGTAGTCAATAAAAGAAGTAACAAAGACAGATGTTAGCATAGAAAAACCCGCATTAGCTAATGATTGGCGTGAGATTATTTAAAAAATAGCGTATAAAATGCTTACCGCAAAACAGCTAGAAAAAGAAGATATAAAGAAAATATTTATAAATGGAAGAGAATTTAGTGCAGATAAGATATATTCAGTAGATAAAAATCTAAATATTATGGAGAAAATGAAATAAAAGTTCAAGATGAAGAGGCGTTAAGAGCATATAAAGAAAATACTAACTCCCAACTATAAAAATAGTTTTTACAAGATGATATATTTGTAGAGCATACACCTACTGCAGAACCATGCAACCTGATATGAATACCACTATAGTGTAGTATCTGTAAAATACACAAAGGAAAATAGAAAAGTTAGAAATTACTACAAATATAAATTTTGAAAAAGAAAATGTAAAAGAGATAAAAATAAATGACGAATTCAAGACTTAGCTAAATTCACTTTTCTGATAAAGTTATATCTGGAGCCAATGCTAGCATAATAGATGCAGTAAATCAGACTTTTAGAGTCTAAAAATATAAGGTAGAAAGTAAAACTAAAGACAATACTGTTACTAAATTTGAAGGCGCTAGAAAGTAATAGAACCAGCAGTTGTTCCTGTGAAGAAAAAGAAATTAAAAGCAGAATATAAGTATGGTTCATTAGTTATAACACGTAAAGATTACAGAAGTATATCTGATATTAAAAGAGATAGTAAATGGTCAAACTTTTAAAGTAAAAGATGGAATAGTTTTAGAGAAGATTATTCTAATGCAAAATAATAAAAATCTGATGATAAAGCACATTCTGAGGCAGCGTTCTAAGACAAAAAGATAACATAGCTCTCAGATATAGTGTATACAGATGAAACTATATCAAATGGAGTAACACATCCACAATATGCTGAAACTACTCCTGACCACCTAGAAACTTCAAATAAAAAGGTATGACTAGTGAACATGTACAATCTATTCAGCATAACTCTGGAGGTTAGGTACAGGATCTGATGGTGGAAGAAGTATTCGGTAGTTTGCTACAGGTAAGGAAATAGATTATACAGGTCGTGAGTATGGTTATAGGATTTGAATACTCAGGAGACGATGGAAACACCATGCTAAATTCTTCAAAGAAGGAAAAATACACTTACAAATATATATACATAGATGACGTAGAATATCACGCAGGATGATATCAGATGGTATGTCGTTTTATGTTTTGAAGAAAAGTTCCATAAATATATATATGATAAGTACAAATCAGGTGTAGATGCCTGCAATGATTTTAGTATAAAACGTGAAAACATAAAAGTAATATTAGTATTTAATAATAATACAGTAATTGGCAGTAGTGATGGTTATGTAGATAAGCCTGTTACAAAATATGGTGGTGGAACACCTACACCACTACCTGGAACCAATAATGATAACAATGGAAATAATGACAATAATACATCACAACCATTAGTACCATGAAAAGCCTGAGAGGCGTAGCTAAAACTATAAATAGATTCTACAGCTATAAAAATACTATTCACAAAAATAAAATTTTACAAAATATCGGATGAAGATATTCAAAGAATAAAGGGCTAAAGATAAGTAGATGAAATATACAAGAAGGATTGCGAGATCTTGGAGGAACTTACTCTGATATGAATTAGAAACAGGTGAAAATATAGCATTAGATGCAGCTAAAAAGCAAATGATATTGCTGTTGAAATAATATTTGATGATGGTAGTGTGCTTAAAAATGACGTATCTGTAAAGAGACAATACAAAACCTATAGATGATGGTAATGTTACATCGGATTTTAAAAATATTAAATGATGAAGTGGAAATAGAAAAAAAACATGATTTTGATGGTGATGATTTTGTAAAAATACCTTGAAAGTAACAGGAAAATCCTTATGAAGAGATAAAATAAAATATATAACTATAGATGGCAAAAAGAATATCTAAGGACAAAAATAGACTATTCTCTTATAGATGCTTATAAAACTATAGAAATATCACAAAAAGATAGTGGACAATTTAGAATTATGGGCAAAAAAGAGCACGCCTATAACTATAACATTGGTAAGATGATACTACATTTGTTGGTGTAGAACAAACCTAAAGAGATGTGAGAAATCCTAAAATCCAAATGAGAGTAGAGTAGTAAAAGGATATATAACAGATGCTATTGGTAGGCGAAGGCCAACGAAAAGAATCTTTTATGCAGACGATATTTGATTATAATTAATGATGTGTCAAGCAACAGATGAAGATATACTATGTAGGTGAGAGATGATGTTTAGAGATCTAAGTCCTATAGCACTTAGATGAAAAATGGAAGACCTCTAAAAATGTCAAATCTATAACAATGGGTATGGACAGAGAGCACTAGTACAAAACAAAGCTGCATTACTGGAAGGAACTACAGATACTTATGTGTTAGGGTATCCCTACACCAGTTTGTGATATGCAAACCAATGTAGCAACAATTCTGAATTTGCCTGTGAGTGAGATTTTGGAGAAGATGCTGCCATAGAGGTTTCCAGAACTTATGTAGCATCATTTAAAATGAGATTGGAATGGCGACTACGAGAGCATGGTAGTGGAAGGAACCTGAAGAAGTAACGCCTACTATACCTGATACAGAAATTTGATGAAAGATATATACAATAACAGGGCGGTATCTTATAGCTAAATCACAGGTATCTGGAGCTGCTTAGAGTGAGATTATAAATGTATCTCCAAAAATAACTGTGAAGATGTCGGGCATACTATACGAGTCAGTAAAAATAAATGGAACAGATTTGTGCGTATTGGAAAGATGCAGATCTCACCTAATAGAGATTTTATGAGTATATACAAATGATAAAGGCTATAGAAAAGCTCAAGAAAAGATGAAATATCTGTGAGAAGTAAATAGTTTAGGAAGTGGTAAAAGCTGACATATAAAAGGCAAACAGAGAAAACCACAAAAGTTTAGCAACAAATTTCTAACAATTATGGAATAGCATATCCTGAGCACCTATAGACGGTGTGCAATATGAAAGATATTAATAGGGTGAAATATACCCAACATAAATATAGCATCTGGAGTAAATATAAATACAGATTAGAGAGTTCAGACAATTACTGTAGTGGCGTAGTATTTGATGCTAAAGAAAGTTATACTATCTCTGTAATTCAGTGCTTTACTATCTACCAAATAGAAAAAGCAAGTCGTAGATGTTATATCTGTGACATGGATCCTGGTGATAAAAGCTGCTTTACTAAAAATCCTATAGAGTTATGATTGCACTTTAGTGGTGGTAGCGCTATCTAGAAATGTGGATGTAAAATGCCGGATAAGTTTATAAAGGAGATTATACTCTACTTTTATTCAGCTTATCAAAAGGGTACCAAAGGAAATTTCTACTCTTGTCTGGATACTTTGATACGAAAGTGACAGTACATAACTAGATAAAGATGGTACACTGACATTCTTAAAGTCCATACATTTGCTGATTTGATGATGAATGGGTTTGCTATAAAGTAGTGGACAATAGCTGTCATTCTGCTTAGCAGAAATAAAAGATCCGGCAGGAAAATAAAAGCTGTAGAATTATACTGCACAGCTGGACTGTATATGAGATGGACTAATAGTGCAGCCAGTACTGGTAGCAGCAGTCCTACGAGGTGATATGAATCCCATAGGTTTCATATAAGAACGATCTATAAAAGCTGGCATAGGAATTTAGCTTAAACCAAATAATACCACCTGGTTGAGCGATTTCAAATATAATGAAGAAAACACAAAAGCAAAAAGCGAAAATCCTATGTAAAAGCTTATAGTACTCTAGGAGATAGCAATGTAGTTGTAAACGAAATTATGACAGATGAGCAAATAAAGGCGGCATTAAGAAGAGCATGCAAAGAGGTAAAAACGGCCACACCAATAAATGATGACATACCGACTAGCCGTATTTTAAATCTTGAAAATTCCGTTATTACTGATTATAAGCCTTTTAAGATGAGTTAGGAGATCGAAAATAAAAGTATTAAATCTTGATGGAAATAAACTTGAGACTCTACCTATATATTAAAAAGCTAAAAGTTACAGCATTGTACTATTGCGGGCGGTAAATCAAACCACCATGATATAAAAGCAGGAACATTTGGCTAATGTATCTCAAAGAATTAGATACTACCTACAATTGAGACGGCAGCTTTACTAAATTGCTAGTAACATATTTGCCAAAAATGATCAAATTAGAGATGTTGTCTCTTATGGCAAATGCTATATCTGTCTACCTGGACATACTTATGGCAGAAATATTCACAAAATTGAAAATTATGACACAAAATAATATAAACTCCTGTGAGTTTCTTTAAAATAATGATGGGCTTATAGATCGTGTTTTGCTGACGTCAACAGAAAAATTACCGTCAGCTTGGGAACAAATAAGGTATTATGAAAAAGAAATATTTACTTTTAATATATAATAATATAGAGCAAATACCGAGAGAGAGTCTTAAAAATCTAAATGCACTATCAAATGCTTGAGTGTAAAGTTATAATAAGATAAAGAAAGTGTACCAAGAAGGACTAATTGAAAAGATGATATCTTTGGCATCATCTAACAAGGAAGTAACTCAATAGTTATCTTATAATGACATTAAAATATAGTTTTGATAAATTTAGTGATGCTCTTCAACAAGGTAGTGGCAAACTAGTAAAATTCAACTTGAGTAACTATTTACCTACTCTAGATTTGACAGTTGAGCAGAGAACAAACTTATCTAGGTGTGAATTTGATGCAGAGAAGACACTTCTCCTCAAAAGCTAGTATAAAGTCTGCTAGCTACAGCTGAGTACAGAAAAATAAATCTAACACAAGATTTTGATATACTTGAAATGTTATGCTGGGACATAGCAGATTCTATAAAATATGGTGGAGAAGAGCATATTCAAAACAGATGATTTCTAAAGGGTATCTACACACAAGGAAGAGATTACAGCATATGTAGGTCAGAAAGTATTCGAGAGATGAGGCTATGCAGCAAATGGCTTGATTAAAAGGGTGTGGGTGGCAGAGTAAAACAATGAATTACTAAAAACGGTGTTTGAAATATATGCAATCATACACAGCCGGTTTAACTCAGAAAGATGAGTATCAGGTCAGAGTGTTTGACGATAGCTCTATGAAAAAGGGAGATAGATATCGTAATCTACTCAGAAACTCTCTCTGCTTAATTCAAGTGTTGGAATGATAGTGTACATAAGATACTCTACTGACGAATTTACTTAAGCACCAAAGTGATGCAAGTAGTATAGAAATGCTGTATTATGTAGTCTGAAATGGGTGCCATAAAGTAAATAAAACCTAATGAGTCAAAACGGAAAGTCAGCAGCGAAAGGCCGCGTTCGAGATGTAGCAGACTATCGAGAAAAGACGGAAAACACATATATAGTATATATGCAAAAGAACAATTCTCTATGTTTTGGTGTGAAGGCTGGATGTGAGAAAATACCCACACAATAACAGTTGATGGAGCAGATATAGTTTCCAACGGTAGAAAAGTGGGGTTATAATAAATGTACTGCTAACTCTTGATAAGAGAGGTAGAAAGAGGTAAATGCTAGGTTCAGTATTCAGAGCAGGCTTGATGGATGTATGGAAACAGGATGCTGATATAGTGTTGGTTGCAGCAAATTCTGGACGTAGAAGGAGTGCAGGAAAGAAACAGATGTGTGGATCGTATTTAAAAGGCTGGTGAAAGCTTAAGGACGATCAGGAGGCAGAGGATTAATTTAGAAAAAGTGTATGGCTGGTTCTGTGGAAGATGGTGCAGCCACATACGTGGTTTATGTCTAAAAGAAAACTACACTGTGCGTAGTATAGTGGTGCGAGGTGTAAAGAGTATAGCTTCTGTAATGGTGGATGGTGAGAATAGCTCACTGTAGTAGAAAGTGAGAAAAGTGGGAGACTGCAGCAAATATACGTTTGGACTTGGCCAAAAGGTTGAGCAAGGTGTCTCTCCTAATTTTCGAGTATAAGGTATAAAAGGTGCACCAAAAGCTGTAAACAGGGGTAAACAGTGCAGATGTAGTCTAACTATCTGAAAGGATATACGTCAAATACTAGTCAAAGAGAGTAAAATCAGTAATATTAAATACTGAGTGGAACTATGATGAGTGATGTAAATTCATACTGTTTGATATAAAGAGTTAGTGTAAAAATCTTAACATCTGTTCCTTTTGATCATTGTTGAGAGTGACAGTTGCATTTAATGAAAATGCAAAATCAGTTGTGAGATAATACAAAAACAGGAGTACAAGCACTATCAGTGAAAACTAGTGTGAGTAGGATGGACCTTTACTTTTAGTGTAGCCAGATAGCTTACTGGTTTTAGGTACTTATATGCCATAATGGTAAAAGATAGTAAATGAAATAGGTGGATAGCATTACTGATACTAGAATGTGTTCCAAAGTCTAATAATGAGCAGCGAATGCTGAAAAGATGCATCATTATTGATAGATTGGAGATGGAAATTTCTCAGGAAAGAAATGAACTAGACACCTGTAAGGCCATAAGTCCAAATGAGCGACACAAACAGAAGGAACCAAAACCCGATCAAAACCAGTGGTGAGAAATGTTTGAAAAGAATTGCCAGTGTGTGGATGTACACAAACAAAAGATATTGAGCCATCAATAGCGAAACTCCAGCAATAAAATAAAACCAGGAAGAGCTAAGCCAGATGGTAAGTACAAATATAATAATACTATGTATATATAGGATCTATGCAAGTACAGCGCTTGCAGGAGATGTAAACGAATGTAGATGTGTTACAGTCAGGAGTAGAGTCTAGTATCATCAGGCATGGTAGAGTATGTATTTGAATCTAATAGAAATTAGATAGAATCGCTTGTCTAGATAAAATCTACAATGGATGCAAATAGGGCTAAATAAGTATATGCATGTGTCTAGCTGGGATGATTCACCAACAGATAGTATGGGTGGTTCAGGAGGTTTCAGAGCTGGTGGATTCTGGTTTACCTGGGAGTACAACTGAAGAGAGAGACTACAGACGTGAGACCCGTCAGTCAAATCTTGATTACTGCGTGCGAGATGAAGCTCCAAAATCTGCTAACATAGACAGAGTAAACACTTTACTGATTCTGCGTTCTAATCAAAAGCTGATATATATGAAGTCATCTAAATACAAAGATAGATTTCACATGCCCATACTGTAGCAAAGATATTGAAAAATCTTCTAAAAGATTTCAAGAAATAAAGTAGAAAGGTTCAGAGAAACTTTCCGAAAATCTAGATTAATACTGCAATTATTGAAAGAATACGAAGAATGTTCTTGCTGATGGATATATGAAGGTAATAATAAAGATGAATTTATACTAGCAAAGCCTAACAAAATATAAAATATATTATAATTTCAAATCTAATAGATGGTGATTTTTGACAAAGTGTAAAATACAAAGATGTATTAAGTGGAGAAAATGGTATACAGACTCTGTGAACAAACATAAATTTAGGATATACTCGTAGATCTGGTATTGGTAAATATACTCCTATGGGGATATGACTCGTGGAAGTTGCGTATGTAGCTAAGTTGTGGATCTTCCTGTGGGAGTAGAAACTTTGAAGATGTTTAAAGGCATATGCTTGTGCAAAATATATAGCAGCTTGCAAACTGGTATAATATCAGGATATAAAGATGGAACATTTTAAACCCTAGCAGAAACTAATAACAGAGCGGAAGTAACATTTATAATCATGATATTTGAATTTTTAGCTTCAAACCTAACCAAAAGCTATAAAATATGAGATGAAATTAAAATATTAATTCAATGAATTATATAAAAGATATAAGTAATAGCTAGTAAAAATAAAAGTATACATTAATTAATTTAGAGTGTATATATAAATTTAAAATTATTAATATATATAAAATATATTATGAGATAATATTTTATATCTTGCACATAGCCCAGTAAACACATAATGAAACTAATGGGTTTTTGTGAAAGAAAATTAGCGACTTTGATTTCATCTGCAGAGTATAGCAAGCTCTATAAATACTAGAATTTTATAGATAATGTTTCTATACAAAGATACAAAGAACATACTTGATGTCCGTCGTGAAGATGCAACAGGTAATAAACGAAATACTAGTCCTGTACTTACAGATCAATCTTTGTAGAACAAGTCAAAAAATCTTAGTAAAAAATATAAAGATACTGAGTAAAAGTAATAGTAGAAGTAAATAGTGATACTATGGAGAAAGAAGCACTCTCTTTTCTCTCTGACATATCAAAAGTAAGAACAGAAAAGGCTTGAAAACAGATAGAATATGCAAAAAATCACAAGACATATTAAGGAACTAGATAAAAATTATAGACTATAAAAGGTAGCCTTAGGCTTACATGATACCGGTAGCAGCGGTATAAGTGAGACTACTCTTGAAGATGCAAAGATATTTAATATAGCGAAGTGAAGCTCTATGGGGTTAAGTCGTACTATATAAAAGCACGGTAACTACAGGTATGTTTCAAACCGCTTGATACAGCTAGTAACACTGCTGATAGTATTCTTCAGCCAGAAAAGTTTATGGAAATAAATGGTGGAGATAACGGAAACTTATAGCTATATATGTAGACTCTGGAGCGGGTCAAATCATAGTGTTTAAAATTTAGGCTACTAGTAATATTTCTGGTGGTGCCTTTTCAGTCTTCCCGGGAATCAAACAAAGAACTGTGCTTGATTGAGACAGGCTAACGTTGAGGCTGGTGGCTGTTCGGTTGCACATCTGAGGACTGTGTGAGGCTGCTCAACCGATATGTGTTTGAGGTGGACCTCCCAGGCTAAGACTAAGATGTGCTTTTTGGTGATATTTATTCTTATAAGTGCGCAAAGAATAATTTAGTTTGCAAGTGGACCTAGGATACCATTTGAAATAACAGGATCTGATGCTGGGAGTAATACCAGTTCAACTTTATATACAAAATAAAAGAGTAACAGTATGATTTCTAAAGGGCCAAGGATCTTATGTCTGTAGATGGTACTTGTAAATGCTGAAACGACCGAAGAAAGAATACCCTGCTTGTCGGTAAAAAGTAGCACACACAATATGTTACAAATGTACCTCAAGGAGCTATAAAGTATATATCAGGAAATGTACCTCAGGGTATGTAGCTACTACTAGATCCAGATCAAATAGTGATGGAGAAAGGGTGTAACAGATGCAAACTCTGAGATAATAGTATCTAAAATAGAAAATAAAAGACGTAAAAGTAAAATGAGAGAAATGGTTATGAAGATGATAGGCTTACATATGTAGTATTACGTGTTTGGGTCTTAAAGAGATACTCACCAAATAAAATTTGAAAAAGATGAGAGAGTAGAAAAACAATATCTCTTCTATAAGAACAATACTATGATGTGTATGTAAAGACTTAAGATAGTTCTTACAGTTAAGACCACAGAAAAAGAAAGGAAGAGAATTCGGTAAGATTCAAAATATATAAATTGCTTTAGGTTATATGAATGATTTAAACATCAATCTTGAAAAGGTGTGAATAATCTAGGCTCAAATAGTCGAGAAGAATGATTTGTTTCCGTATTAATAATAAATAAAACCCAGATTACTATAAAGAAAATGGATATACTGTAGATGGCTGGGAAGTGTTTGAAAAGTTGTAGCTGAGGCACCTGTAACTGTATGGAGAAAATAAAAATGCTACAAGATGAAGTCGATAATATTCAAACCAAAACGAAGAGAGGCATTTACAAAACTTGTATCAAGAGGAACGGAAATAAACAACAACAAAATTAAAGATAAAGAATGGAGCGAAGCACAAGCAATATATGACAAGACCAGACTCTAGAAAAATACGATCAAAAATCTATAGAGTTCTTATTAGCGGCAATAGAAGGAAATTGCCAGAATAGCATACAAATCAGATGACCCTTATAATACTGCTGATTATATAAACCAGTAGTATAAAAATATTTAGATAGAGCTATAGCGAACTTAAAACTTGTAAATGGTGGTGTAGATAAGTCTGCATTAGTAGGTTTAATAGCTCAAGCAGAAAATCTTAAGAAAAATTTCCTTACAGATGATTCTATAGGAAATCTTCAAACTGTATTAGAAATAACAGAAATAAGTATTAACAAAGATGCTAGACACGATGAAGTAAAAGAGCAGGTAAGTCTATGAAACTATATAAATCTTGTACAAAGCAAAGTAGATGAAATCTGCTTTAAGATAGAATACAAAACCTTGGATAAAATTACAATTTATCAGTAACGACACAGATGCCGAGATCTCCGTTTGAAAAGCTAGAGAACAAGCTAAGGAAGTATTATGGCTAATAGAAAGCGACAAAACAAGAGGTAGATAAGGGCGCCACAACAAATTGTGGTAGAGACTATGAAATTCTTGCAAATACACAGTGTATCAGATGTTATAAGAATAAATCTACATCTATAGAAAATCCTAAGACAAAATCTATGGTAGATTTATCACATTATATAAAAACTGTTGCGAAAGTATCTAAAAGTGGGAGATAAATATTCCATACTGTGAATTTTAATAAAGTAGGAATTTGAATTAAATGGAAAACAATAAATTCAAATATAACAAAATTAAATGTAAATGGACAAAATATATCAGCTACAAAAGTAGAGGAGACATATCCAAATTTACATTTATTAGATGAACAAATATCTAGTCAAGATGCTTAAAAGTATATAGATATATTGGAAGGTTAAATGTAAAACCATTAGATGCCAATTAAATTTTTAAATAATAAAAAGTCTTTGGCGGGCTGAAAGCTGGCTCAAAGTTTTTCTAACTACGATAGACTTACTATAGGTATATATAATATGTAGTAAATATTATTAAAGTCAGCTCTGTCTGGTATGCCACCATAATAATAAAATAGTATATTACCATAATCTTTTATATTCATAAGCTCTTGAATGCACTAAATACCTCTCTATCATGATACTTGTTGAATCTATTATAGCAAAGGTATAACAAATGATAAAAATCTTTTGGAAAAATAAGCATACACTAAAGCTAGCAAAGGTACAAAACAATATACCACTACAGCTCCTTCTACACATTTTGAGCATAGATAATTTATGTTTGCCAAAATACGCCACTAAAATATACCAAATGTATCTGTAACCATAGCGATAATAAATATATAAGGAAAAATATATTATAATTACTAGAAAGTAAATATACTATTAAGTGATACAGAAACATATATAAGACAAATATACTAATAGCTACTCTATAGCAGATATTTTTCCAACTAAAGTAAGCTTCTACAAATAACAAAACTATAATTGATAATATTAATTTCATTTTGTATATATTATTAAAGTATTTATTATAATAATATATAAGAAATATACATTTTTATAAATTGTGAAAGTTTTTACCCAATCATTCACAATTCATTTACACCTATAAGTGAACAAACAAGGATGAATAATAGTAGATAGACCTCCTCCTTTGACAGCATTTTTAAATATAGGTAGTGTTATTAGCACTACAGCTGTTAAAATTCTCGTTTTCAAAATTGCCTCCAGATTAATTATTTTACTGGAGCCATGGTAAATATCTCTTTGCTGATAAGTGTATGGCTTCCACGCGGCTCGTACTATCAATCGAAGGCCATAATGTATGTCACAAAATAAAATTCGCTATAACCTTCATACATCCTTAAAAATTAAGATAGTCTTATCTCCCGCTAGTCCTTATTATAAGATCAGGTCAGGCGCAATATAAACCTGGC